>NHCFR01400__coassemble_7013_pt1 | contig 3674 bp, 2 predicted proteins | sample NHCFR01400__metabat2_high_PE_032 | metagenome-assembled genome bin NHCFR01400 | reverse complement strand
TCTGTTCTGCTCCGTAATGGAACTGAGGATTAGCCCGCTGAAAATAGAGATAATGGCAGTCACGGCGATAAAGCCGCTGACGATCAATGTAGGAAAATTTGGAACCAGACCTGTCCGGATATAAACAGCCAGGACAGGGATAAACATAGCTGCGGAAATAGTTCCAAGAAGAACGGCCAACCAGCAGAAAAAGTTCATGGGTTTGTAATCCTTATATAAACGGAAGATTGTCTTAAGTACCTTTATTCCATCTGAATAGGTATTCAGCTTTGACTCGCTTCCATATGGACGGTCCCTATATTCTATAGTAACATTTGAGATAGACATATTTTTATCAACCGCATGGATACTCATTTCAGTTTCTATCTCAAAACCTTGGGAGAGCACAGGAAAACTTTTTACAAACTGATAACTGAACGCCCTGTATCCGGTCATGATATCCCGGATATTGCTTTTAAATAATCGGTTTATGGTGGAACGGACTAGTGAATTCCCTAAATTATGGAAAGGGCTTTTATTCTCTTGAAAATAGGTGGAAGAAAGCCTGTCGCCTACTACCATATCGACCTGTTTTTCCAGGACTTCCGCCGCCATTTCCCTTCCGTATCCGGCAGGATATGTATCATCCCCATCTATCATAATATAACACTCCGCATCAATTTCCCGGAACATCCTCCGTATCACGTTCCCCTTGCCCTGCTGATGTTCATAGCGGACTACAGCTCCCGCCTGGAGGGCGGCCCTGGCTGTTCCATCTGTAGAGTTATTATCGTAAACGTAAATCACTGCTTCTGGAAGAGCCTCTTTCCAGTCTGACACAACTTTTCCAATCGTCTGAACTTCATTGTAGCAAGGAATCAGAACGACAATTCTATCCAATCTTATCACCTCCTGTCTGATGTTTTTTATATGATGTGCATACCAACATAATCTCTAATGGGATCAGCAATACAAAAATGTAGACATATCTTAAAGAATTAGCAATAGGCGTTGCAGCCATTACAGTCAGCCAATTGGCTGCGGCAGGCAGCAGCAGAATTCCTTTTCGGTAATCTCGGTTCATTAAAAGTACAAATTCAGTATAAATCAAAAGCAGGAGAAACATCCCGCTGCTGATAGGTTTCATTTGTGTAATCAGACCTTGAATACTAAATCCCAGAAACTTTTCTAGATAGTCGGTCTCTTTCAGTCCATATTCATTTTCCCACATCCAGGTCTGCGCATATCCTTCCACACCTGATATATTTGGAGCCCAGAATCCTGCTGTGGCGAGCAGATAAGCCTTGATCCCTCCCACAGGATGTTTTAACATGATAGTAAGATAATTCTTCAAGAACAAGGCAGGATCTTCCTGGATAGTATCTTGTTTGAAATCTGGAGCATACCATTTTACAAAATCAAAGATACATGGACGATATTGCTCTTTTATAGATTCCACAGACACGATAGACTCCAGATAATTTATTTCTTCTTCTGTCAAAGCATAATCGTAATAAACAAGGTAACATAACTGCTGAAGTGGGATTCCCAGACTTTCCGTTACAGTATCAATATTGTAGTTTAATTTATCATAAACGGGTCCCTGGATGATCGTAATAGAGGCAGCCAGTGTACAGAAAAAAAACGCCATTTTTATATGAAAACACATATAATTTTTGGCTTTTTTTCGATGAAAAAAGTGCCGAAAAAGATACTTATATCATACTGCGGGAGCGCTTTACTACGAATTTACTACGATTGAAAACAATGTGGCTGAAATGGGCGTCAAGATTTTGTTTGCAGGCGTTTTCTGTCAACGATATAATTTTTGCATCACTTATTTTTACAAAAGAAAGGGGTTTTTACGAATGTCAAATGCAAAGAGGAAAGACAGCAAAGGCCGCAATTTACGAACAGGGGAGAGCCAGCGCAAAGACGGGAGATATGCGTATAAGTACACCGATGCATATGGCAAGCCGCAGTTTGTGTATTCCTGGAAGCTTGTTCCCACGGACAGGATGCCGGCGGGAAAGAGGGAGGATATTTCTCTCCGGGAGAAGGAAACTCTGATCCGGAAGGATCTGGACGACGGGATCAATACCAGGGGAGGGAAGATGACGGTATGTCAGCTTTATGAGAAGACTGTCAGCCAGAAAAGGAATGTCCGGCACAATACCCAGAAAGGGCAGCACTATCTGAAAACGATTCTGGAGAAGGACCCGTTAGGAGGGCGGAGCATTGATTCTGTGAAGCTGTCGGACGGGAAAGACTGGGCAATCCGCATGAGCGAGAAGGGATATGCCTACAGGACGATCAACAATTATAAGCGCTCGCTGAAAGCTGCCTTCTACATGGCGGTGCAGGACGACTGCATCCGTAAAAATCCTTTTGATTTCAAGCTGAGCGATGTCCTGGAGGACAATTCCGGTCCAAGGACGATCCTTACTCCGGAACAGGAGGCGCAGATGCTGGCATTTATGGTGATGGACAAGACCTACAGCAAATACTACGACGAAGTGGTGATCCTTCTGGAAACAGGGCTTCGGATCTCGGAATTCTGCGGGCTGACGATGAACATTGATATGACGAACCGGATCATAAATGTGGATCATCAGCTGATGAAGGATACGGAGATCGGCTATTATATCGCGACTCCGAAGACGAAGAATGGAATCCGCCAGCTGCCTATGACGGAACGGGCGTACCGGGCTTTTCAGCGGATCCTGAAGAACCGGGGACGGGCCCAGCCGGTTGTGATCGGCAGCTACAGGAATTTTCTTTTTCTCAATGCAAAGGGACTTCCCAAGGTGGCGGGAGATTATAAGAGTATGCTGAAAGGACTGGTGAAAAAATACAATAAAACACATACAGACCAGCTTCCCAATATCACGCCTCATTCGCTCCGGCATACCTACTGTACAAATATGGCCAATAAGGGGATGAACCCCAATACGCTTCAGTATATTATGGGACACGCGAATATCACGATGACGCTGGGGTATTACGCTCACGGGACTTTTCATTCGGCGAAGGAAGAGATTGCCAGACTGGTATCCTGATAGTTCGGAGAAGCGTACTACTTATTTACTACTTTTGCTGTGGATATGGAGAAAGATTGTTTATGGCGCCTTGACGGACATGGTGAATATCGGTAAAATTAGATTAGATAAAGCCGGAAAGGAGTTATGACAGATGAGTATGTTTTTAAACTGTTTCACAGTGTATGACAGATACCGGGCCGTCTTGAACAGTCCTTATTTTGTGGATAAGACATTACTTCTGGAAGAACTGATTCCTCTGCTTTGTCAGGAACAGCGTTTTGTCTGTATTACCCGGCCCCGCAGATTTGGAAAGACAGTTATGGCTAATATGATCGGCGCCTTTTTTCAGAAAGGGGCGGACAGCTGTGACATTTTTGACAATCTTTTAATTGCCGGAAAAGAAGACTATAAAAATCATCTGAACAGGCATAATGTGATTTTTATTGATTTCAGTGAGATGCCGGAGAACTGCAGTAGTTACAGTCAGTATATTTCCCGGATTCTCAGCGGTCTTAAGCAGGATCTTTCCAATGCTTTTCCGGAGTTGGATATAGATAAAGAAAAATCTGTATGGGATATCCTGACGGCTGTTTTTGAAAAAAACGGCCAGAAATTTATTTTTATAATGGATGAATGGGATGCAGTATTCCATAT
>NHCFR01400__coassemble_3206_pt1 | contig 6394 bp, 6 predicted proteins | sample NHCFR01400__metabat2_high_PE_032 | metagenome-assembled genome bin NHCFR01400 | reverse complement strand
ACAAGTAGTTTTGAAAACTATATAATAGAGCAGAGGTGATAAAGGAAATGACAATTGACATACACGACATGATGAACAGCATCATCCGGAGCGTTTCCCGGATCGACTATATCAAACCGGAGGATATCCCGGGAATCGATCTCTATATGGATCAGGTGACCACCTTCATGGAATCCCATCTTGCTTCGTCCAAACGGTATCCGGACGACAAGATCCTGACCAAGACCATGATCAACAATTACGCCAAAAACAATCTGCTCCCCTCCCCGGAAAAAAAGAAATATTCCAGAGAGCATTTGCTTCTGCTGATTTTTATTTATTATTTCAAGAGCATACTTTCCATCAACGATATCCAGACCCTTCTCAGCCCCATTACGGAGAAATATTTCAAGTCCGACTCTGAGATGGATCTTACCTCTGTCTACAATGAGGTATTCAGCATGGAGAAGGGACAGATCGAATATCTGACGAAGGATCTTCTCTCCCGGTACAAAACAGCGCAGGCAACCTTTCAGGACGCCCCGGAGGAAGATCAGGAATTCCTGAAACTGTTTTCCTTTATCTGCCTTCTCAGTTTCGACGTATACATGAAAAAAATGCTCATAGAGCATCTGATCGACGAACTCCGCCCGGCTCCCGCAGATGACAAAGAGAAAAAGCACCGGAAATAAAATCCGGTGCTTTTCACGTCTTCAAAGATCATCAGTAAAGATAATTCCTGTTTACATAGCCGTTCTTATTCAGTTTCGGAGAGTATACATACCAGTAACCGTTATCGCTGGAATCGATCACCTGTACCGTATCTCCGGTATAAAGTTCTCCGATCTCATTGCGGGAATCATAGGCCTTCGCTGTCCGCAGCGCCAGGTAGCCTTTGCTCACGCTCACCGTATAGGTAGGATAGGACGGCCCTCCTGAAAGATACTCTCTGTTGACATAACCGTTTCTGTCATGCTTGGGGGAATACACATACCAGTATGTACTGTCACTGGTATCAATAAGCTGCACAACGTCTCCTGTGTACAGTTCCCCGATCTCATTGGCGGAATCATAGGCCTTCGCTGTCCGCAGCGCCAGATAGCCGCTGCTCACACTGACAGTCCTGACGTCTCCGGAAAGAGTGGGCGCAATCAGATAATCTCTGTTCACATAGCCGCATCTCCCATGCTTCGGGGAATATACATACCAGTAAGTACCGTCGCTGGTATCCGTCACCTGAACGGTATCCCCTGTATACAGTTCGCCGATCTCGTTGCGGGAATCATAGGCTTTCGCCGTACGCAGCGCCAGATAACCTTTGCTCACGCTCACCGTCCAGGTATTGGACGCGCCCACAAGATAATTCCTGTTTACATAGCCGGATTTCCCGTACTTCGGCGAGTATACGTACCAGTAAGTGGAATCGCTGGTATCCGTTACGTCTACCGTATCTCCGGTGTAAAGCTCTCCGATCTCGTTGCGGGAATCGTAAGCCTTCGCCGTCCGCAGAGCCAGATAACCCTTATCCACGACTACGGTATAGGTACTGGCCGCGTAGCTGTCCTTCGCCGTAACCGGCAGGGAAAGAACAAATACAAAGACAAGCAGCGCCGCCCACTTCAGAAGAGAAAATCCGTTCTGTCCTTCCATTTTCTTTTTCATAGTGAAAACCTCCTTTACTTTAAAATATTTGCCGCACATCCGCCTTCCCCCTGCGGCTGCGCTTAACCCCCTGTAATTATTTAACTGTTATAAAAGTCATAGATCTGGCGGCTGAGAGATGCGATGGTACTCTGAGCTGATCCCGCCTCGGTCAGATTCTCCGACATAAATACAATGATCAGTTCATTGGACACATTATAGATGATCCCCGCGTCGTTCTCCACATCTCCAAGTTCTCCCGTCTTATTCGCCACGCTGACGCCCGCCGGCATCTGCGCGGGAATCTTGTTCCGCCTGGTCTGTGCCGCCAGAAGCTGGAATTCTGCCGATGCGACGGAGTCTCCCTCCCTGTGCCCCTGGTAGACACGTTTCAGGAAGTTTCCGCAGTCCATAACAGAAGTGTAATTATCGTCAAATTCATTGCTGTGCAGAAGAAGCCTTCCCATGTGGGTGTCATTGTATCCGTTAGCCATACAGTATTCATTGACCACGCTCATTCCGGCGTTCCCGTCTCCGCTGCCCAGATAGGATGTAAGCGTATTGGCGGCGTCGTTATCGCTGACCGTGATCATGGAATACAGGTTGGAATCCACGCTGTCCTGCCCGTACTGGGAGATCAGAAGATCATAATTCTCATAGACAGCTCCCATGATATAAAGCTTGATCAGGCTGGCAGCCTGCATCTGGTGCGAGTTGACGCTTCCCTCTGTGTTACCTGATATATTGCAGATATACGCGGACCAGCTCCCATTAGCTGACGGAAACGCCAGGCTGGACAGAAGTCCCTGCATCCGCTCATCGGTTACCGGTTCTGAACTCTGCTGCCCGAATACGCTGCCTTCCTCCGACGGAGGCGAAAGCGTTCCCGCTTCCCCGCCAGTCTCTTCCCCGCTGCTCACATCCGGCGCCGGTGAAACACTGACCGTTGGCGCCGGCTCTGCCGTGTCTGCCTCAGGCGACTGCGGCGCGGGGCCGAACACTTCGCCTGTTCCGCCGGTCTCCTCCTCCGCTTTCTCCTCCGGTGTGGGAGTCACGCCGGCGTCTACCACCTTCACATCTGCTTCCTCCTGTTTCCCGGGGACGCATCCGCCCTGAGCCAGAAGCAGCAATATACTTAGACCGAAAATACCTGCCTTTTTTAATGATGATCTGCACATAATGGTTATTATTCCTTTTCTGAATGTAGCGTTAGTATACAATATTTGTTAATATTATAAATTTATTTCACAGCCCCTGCAAGTATTTTCACTTTTCAAATTCTTTATTTTAGATTATCATATAGAATGTACCAATTTGTAAAATACAGATTCCGAGGGAGGAACATCAATGCAAAAATATTTATACATATTTCTTTTTATCCTTCTGCTCCCGCTTAATGCCTTCTGCGTATCCGCCGGCGAACAGAACACATACGAAAGCGAAAAAGGCCAGGCTGTGATCGGGCCTCCTGATTCCGAAACCGGTGCGGATGAAAACGGCGACGCTGAGGCCGGTTCCTCCGGCGTGGACTGGGAAGCCGCCAACACAGCCGCTTCTCCCGCCGGGAACGGCGGCTTTACAGTGGTCATCGATCCCGGGCATCAGGGCTCCTGGGTAGATATGAGCGCTCAGGAACCCATGGCTCCCGGCTCGTCCCAGACCAAAGCCAAGGCCACTTCCGGCACCCAGGGTTTATATTCCGGCGTACCGGAATATGAGGTCAACCTTCAGGTCGCCCTTGTACTTCAGGATGAATTAAACGCCAGAGGCTACAGAGTCATAATGACCAGGACGGATAACGATACCGCTATCAGCAACAAAGAACGGGCAGAACTGGCAACATCCGAAAAAGCGGATATCACCGTACGGATCCACGCCAACGGCTCCGACGACACATCCGCCTCCGGAACGCTTACCATGGCTCCAACCTCTGCCAATACTTATCTGGATGCTGATATAATTGAAAAAAGCGGCACTCTGGCTTCCTGTATCGTCAACCATTTCAGCACTGCCACAGGGCTCAAAAATCTCGGCGTTATCTCCGCTGACGATATGACCGGCACCAACTGGAGCACTGTTCCGGTAGCCATTCTGGAAATGGGATTTATGAGTAATCAGAATGACGATCTTTATATCACGAACACAGCCAACCATGCTGTCATGGCCCAGAGCATCGCAGACGGGATCGACGAATATTTCAGTATCGTAGAGCCTCAGGCTGTTGCCGCCATGGCGCTGGAGGCCGAAAAAGAAGAAGCAGAAAAAACCGGAGACACGGAGACGGAAGAGGAAGAGAAAACAACCTCTCAGGAAGCCTCTGATAAAAAGAATGCGGAACAGCCGTCCAGACCTGCCGTTCCCCCGACTCCCGCCCCGTAAACAATCAGGTACAAAAAGAGCAGTAGGCCGGCTCATCCCCGATATACTGCTCTTCTATTCTATAGACAGATTATTCTGTTTCTTTGTTATTGTTCTCTGCAGCTTCTTTCTCCCGCAGTCTTGAAAACACCATCTCATATCCGTCATTCCCGTAATTAAGAGAACGGTTCACTCTGCTTATCGTAGCTGTGGACGCCCCTGTTTTCTCAGAAATATCCAGATATGTACGCTTATCGGTAAGCATCTTCGCAACCTCGAAACGCTGGGACAGAGAAAGAAGTTCGTTGATGGTACACACATCCTCAAAAAATGTATAACATTCTTCCCTATTTTTCAGGCAGAGAATTGCATCAAATAGATGATCCACCTCTTCTGTTCTGATTTTCTTGCCCATAATGTCAGCTCCTTTATTTTATTTCACTTTTAACATTTTAACACTTTAACACACGATAAGCAAGTTCTTTTTTACTTCACAGAGTTACAGCGGGTTGCCTGTACTTTCTTTAGCGTCAGTGTACAATACACTCTTTGCAGTTGAATTTATGCAAAAAATGAAGTATACTGAGAAATAGAACAAATGTACGATTACAGAGATTCAGAACGGAGCTATTATTATGGACTTATTCGAATACGCGAAAACCAAAACCCTGGACAGGGAATCCCCTCTTGCATCCAGAATGCGCCCTTCCACTCTGGATGAAGTCGTGGGGCAGGAACATATTGTGGGCAAAGACAAACTGCTGTACCGCGCTATCAAAGCCGACAAACTTACTTCTGTAATTTTCTACGGCCCTCCCGGGACCGGGAAGACCACCCTCGCCAGGGTGATCGCCAATACCACCAGCGCCAGTTTCACCCAGATCAACGCCACCTCCGCCGGCAAGAAAGATATGGAAGCTGTGGTCAAAGAAGCGCAGGATACGCTGGGTATGTATGGGCGCAAGACGATCCTGTTCATCGATGAGATCCACCGGTTCAACAAGGGCCAGCAGGACTATCTCCTGCCTTTTGTTGAGGACGGGACCATCATTCTTATCGGCGCCACTACAGAAAATCCGTACTTCGAAGTAAACAGCGCACTTCTGTCGCGTTCCATCATCTTTGAACTGAAAGCCCTCACCACCGAAAACATCCGCACCCTGATCCTCCGGGCAGTCAACGACTGTGAGAAGGGAATGGGCAATTACCGGGCTGTGATAGATGAAGACGCGGTGGAATTTCTCGCGGATATGGCCGGAGGGGACGCCAGGAACGCCCTTAACGCCGTAGAACTTGGAGTCCTCACGACTCCCAGAGGAGAGGACGGATATATCCACCTGACCCTGGAGGTCGCCTCCGAATGCATCCAGAAGCGGGCCGTCCGCTATGACAAAGACGGAGACAATCATTACGATACCATCTCCGCTTTTATCAAGAGCATGAGGGGATCCGATCCCGACGCGGCGGTTTACTATCTCGCCAAGATGCTTTACGCGGGAGAAGATGTGAAATTCATCGCCCGCAGGATCATGATCCTGGCCTCTGAAGACATCGGGAATGCGGATCCGCAGGCTATCTGCGTGGCCGTGGCAGCCGCCCAGGCGGTGGAACGTGTGGGAATGCCGGAGTCTCAGATCATTCTGTCCCAGGCCGCGGCATATATGGCCTGCGCGCCCAAGAGCAACTCCGCGGTAAACGCCATCGCTGCCGCCATGGATTCTGTCCGCAATATCCGGACCACTGTCCCGGCTCATCTCCAGGACGCCCATTACGGCGGTCACGAGAAACTGGGACGCGGGATCGGTTATAAATACGCCCACGATTATCCCAATCATTATGTGGAACAGCAGTATCTTCCCTCAGAGATCCTGGGCACCCGTTTCTATGAGCTGAGCGATATGGGATATGAAAAAGAACTGAAAAACCATATGAAAAAAATAAAGGGAGAATCCTAGATCAATTCTCCCATGATAGCTGTATAAATGTCCGGGCTTTTCTTCGGCCAGTTCCGGCAGATAGCCCGGGCAGCTTCCAGATTCGGCGCGTTCAGCGTCAGATCCAGTATTGTGGTATCCTTTTCTATATACTGGCAGCGGACCGCATATCCCCCCTGCGGCGTTGTAAAATAATCAGCCGGAGTCTGGATTCTTTTTTCCACCTGCACTCCCCTGTCCGCAAGAAACTCGTCTATCTCTTTTTTTATTTCCGCAGACAGATCTTTTTCAAAATAATAAAAAGTCCTGCTTCCTTCTTCCGTGATCTCATAATGAGAACTGTTGGAAACTGTACGTTTTTTCAGAAGCCCTGTTTCTACCAGTTCAGAAAGTACCTGCTGCAGATGAAAATAATCCGTATACTCTCTGTCCAGCACGAATTCCGAAATCTGGGAATTCGTAAGTTCCTCCTTCGACTGCTG
>NHCFR01400__coassemble_2730_pt1 | contig 7216 bp, 6 predicted proteins | sample NHCFR01400__metabat2_high_PE_032 | metagenome-assembled genome bin NHCFR01400 | reverse complement strand
GCTCCTGGATGATCTCCAGATGGAGCAGTCCCAGGAATCCGCAGCGGAATCCGAACCCCAGCGCCACGGAAGTTTCCGGCTCATAGAACAGAGAAGCGTCGTTCAGCTGAAGCTTCTCCAGCGCGTCTCTGAGATCTCCGTATTTCGCCCCGTCCGCAGGATAAAGGCCGCAGTACACCATGGGCTGGACTTTCTTGTAGCCAGGCAGCGCCTCCGCGCAGGGTCTGGCAGCGTCCGTTACCGTATCGCCCACACGGGTATCTCTCACATTCTTGATACTCGCCGTAAGGTATCCTACCATTCCGGCGGTGAGCTCGTCGCAGGGAATAAAACGTCCCGCGCCGAAATATCCCACCTCCACAACTTCCGCGGTAAATCCGGTAGCCATCATCCGCACGGTGGTGCCTTTCTTCACACAGCCGTCCATAATACGGCAGAACACGATCACGCCTTTGTAGGAATCATAGACAGAATCGAAAATAAGAGCCTTGAGAGGAGCCTCCGCATCTCCCTGGGGCGCCGGGATCTTCTGTACGATCTGCTCCAGGACTTCTTCTACATTCTGTCCTGTCTTGGCCGAGATCTGCGGCGCGTCCTGTGCTTCCAGTCCGATCACATCCTCGATCTCGTTGATCACACGCTGGGGATCCGCACTGGGAAGGTCTATCTTATTAATCACCGGCAGTACGTCCAGATCATGATCCAGCGCAAGATAAACATTGGCAAGGGTCTGGGCCTCGATCCCCTGCGCGGCGTCCACCACAAGAATCGCGCCGTCACAGGCCGCAAGGCTTCTGGATACTTCATAATTAAAATCCACATGTCCCGGGGTATCTATCAGGTTAAAAATATATTCTTCTCCGTCTTTTGCCTTATATACGATACGGACCGCCTGGGATTTGATTGTAATGCCTCTCTCCCTCTCCAGATCCATATTGTCCAGCACCTGGGACTGCATCTCCCTCTCCGTGAGCAGTCCTGTCTTCTCTATGATACGGTCGGCCAGAGTGGACTTTCCATGGTCTATATGTGCAATAATACAGAAATTACGAATCTTGCTCTGATCTGTCACTTTGCGGTTTTCCTCCTCTTTATCTTCCATGTATAATTCATCGCATTTGGGTTTTATTATATCACACCAGAGATTCACAAGTCCAGATGTTTATGAACCTTCAATATCCCGTAATATGAGCCTTCGTCATTCCGTAATGTATGTCCCTTCGTCATTTTGTAACTGTATCCGTCCGCGCCTCCCCGGAAAGCACTCTGTTCAGGATATCCGCAAAAGGTTCCATGGCGTTTTTTACCTCCTGAACGGTATTGGTCTGGGCTCCCGCCTCCAGAAGCAGCGCTCTTGGCTTCAGATGAAGATTGTACCGAAGAGCGGCCAGATATATCCCGCGGTAAAACTCCGGGTAATACTGCGCCGCCTGATATTCCAGCTGGAAAGAGAACGCCAGGTTATCCTGTATGTAAGGGTTGGGAAGATAATCCACCTGCCCGCCGTCCGCGGTATAACTGAGCCCGTTATAAAACATAATCTGCGCCGTGGGTTTTCCGTTGATCTCAGTTACCAGTTTCCTGTCTTCCGGAACCCCGTCCCTATGAAGATCGATCACTATTTCTATGGTCGGGTTTTCCTTCAGGACCTCCTCTATATAAGGCCGGGCATAGTCATACGCCGCACTTCTGTCCAGCTGTCCGCCCATCATATCGAAAGCCTCCGTCACATGGAGCACCTGATACCCGTAGATTTCCGTCAGGATCTCTGCCAGATAATCTCCCACCCCAACGATAGTATCTTCCACATGCCCCTCCCGGGAGTCCGCAAACGTCTCCTGGGAATGACTGTGATAGATCAGAATCTGGGGCGTCCCCGGATTCTTCTCCAGAGACAGGTCTTTTTCAAAAAAAGCTGCCGCGTTGAGAATCTGCTCGCTGGCAACAGTCCCCGGATCTACAATAAAAAAGTGATTCAGAAGATAATTGTAGTCGGCCAGAGTTTCCGGCGCCAGATCGATCTCCGGATGAGGAAGCGCGGCGGCTGAGGCTGTCTGCGCGGCGGAAGTGTCTTCTGTCTCAACCGGCGGCGTGGCAGAAGCCGCCGGTTTCTTTTCTTCTTTCACTTTTTCCTCTTCTTTCACAGTTTCTTCTTTCTCCTGCGCGTTCTCCTCCGCATCCTGCCGGTTCTCTTTTTCTGTCATCGCTTCCAGATAGCGGGCGTTATTTTCTGCCAGAAGCTGATAGGTTTCCGGGTCGTCTCTCCGGGAAATAGTTCCGGCCGTCTTTTCCAGAAAGCGGTACAGAGGAAGTTGTCCGTAAATATTCCCGCCGGAAAAAAGCCGTCCTGGAGATGCCGCCAGAACCGCAAAAAAGCACAGACTTAAAAGCACACAGAACACTTTCCGGATTTTTGTCACAGGATCACCTCTTTCAGAAAATCCTATGACAGCAAGTCCCGGATTATACTTCGCGAAAAGCCAGATTCAGTCCTTCCGAAACCGTAAAACTCAGATATTTTATCGTTTCATCCACATCCTTCGGCGTAACGAACATACTGTAAAGATTCGGTGTGATCATTTCCTCCAGAAACTCTTTCTGTTCCTGTTCTTCCAGGGTGTCAAGAAGATGGGCCATGGAATCATGAACAATAGTCGCCGCGTCAACTACTGTGGGGACGCCGATCCCGATCACCTTCACCTGCAGGTTTTCCTCCGTAAGACCGGTTCGGTGATTCTGCACGCCGGATCCCGGATGAATTCCCGTATCTGTGATCTGCACGGTCCTGTTCAGCCTCCGGATACTTCTGGCCGCCAGAGCGTCCACCGCTATCACCACATCCGGCTTCGTCTCCGCCGCGATCCCCTGGACGATCTCCGACGTTTCCATTCCGGTCTGCGCCATTACTCCGGGAATAATCCCGCTGATCTGGTGGATCGTATTTCCGTCCAGGCTTTTCAGCCCGTATTCCCTTATAAGATGTCTGGTCATCTGAAGATTGTCCACCACGCGGGGCCCAAGAGAGTCTGCCGTGACCGCCCGGTTGCCCAGTCCCACTATAAGGATGGAACATTCATGATCAAGATCAATAAGCTGTCTTAAATGGCGGGCGATCTCTCCGGAAACCTCCCGGTGATAATCCTCATCCGCCATGGAAAGATCCGGTGCTTCAATAGTAATATAATTCCCCTGGGGGCGTCCCATGGCTTTCGCCCCATTTTCCGTAGTGATCTTCACCACAGTTGTCCGGATATGCTTTTCTTCGTCCACATCCTCCTGTATATCCACTCCGCGGATTTCCACATGTTCCTGCGCGAATCGCTCCGTGGTCTCCAGAGCAAGGTCTGTTCTGATTCTTCCGTTTCCCGTCATGAGCTGATCCTCCGTTTTTTCATATATTTTCTGTAACTTTAACGGGAATTATGTATTGACATTTGCAGATCGGACAGCCGCCTTCAGAACAGAAGAACTCCCGTGCCGCCTTCATATTCGGAACTTAAGTATCCTTTGTAGCCGGCTATTCTAATTTCTCCATTCTTTTCTCGCAGCTGGCAGATGCTTTCTTTGATGATTTTATTCTATCAAAAGTCACCGGGAGAATTTTTTCAGACGTTTATTCAATATTTCATACATTTTTCTTCCTGATCCGGCTGAAGAACAGTTGTCGTAAATTTTACGCAACAAAAAAGACAGCCATTGAGGGTAAATGACTGTCCTTTTAATTATAAGCTTATAATTAAAAATGTTCTCTATCAGCCGAGAGTGTTTACGGCTTTTGTTAAACGGGAAACTTTTCTTGCACAGTTATTCTTGTGATAGATGCCCTTGGATGTAGCCTTGCTGATTGTAGCGATAGCGTCAGTAAGAGCAGCCTGTGCAGCAGCTTTATCGTTATTCTGAACTGCAGCTTCAACCTTCTTGATGGAAGTCTTAACAGCAGAACGGATAGATTTGTTTCTCGCAGCCTTGGTTCTGTTTACTAAAATTCTCTTCTTAGCAGATTTGATGTTAGCCAATGTGGTACACCTCCATTCCCGAAATAAAATAGTATTGTGTCACAGGAACAGACACGGGCGCTCCTGTAAACATGCTCATATATTCTAGTATATCTCTCTGCGAATGTCAATACATAATTCCCATAAATCGAAAAAATATCTGACAGTCTGACAAAACAGAGACCGGCGCCACTCCTCCGGCTCCGGCGTTCCCAGCGCCGCAAGATAAAATCCCTCATTCGCGGAAATCCTTCCCGCAGCTTTATGTCTCTTTTGTTTTTTCTTTTTCCCATGGCTGAAGCGGAGCCAGAAATCCGGCTTTCTCCAGTTCTCTCCCGATCAGATCCAGCCGCTGTGTATTCGCCGCCTCCACCAGATGATAATGATATCCGGAGGTGGCTGTGCTGAGAACCGTGGAATGGCTGCTGGCAAGAGCTTCGGTGAATTCCCGCACGTCCTGACGGGATCGGATATCCATCTCCGCAGATATACGCCCGTAAACCCGGTGGCTGATACTGATATTTTTGACACGCCCGCCGCAATCCACGATCAGGTTCAGTTCGTCGGCAGCCTGATCCTGACGGTGCCGCACCTTGAATTCTCTTGTGCAGGTATTCTCCTGCTGCATGGCGTATCCTTTTGTAGTGGACAGGATCCCCGGCATGGACGCACGGATCACCGCCATATCCTGCACGATCACCTGGCGGCTGACGCCGAACCGGGCCGCAAGCTCCCTGGCCGCCACAGGATCCGCCGCTGCCCGAAGGATGCGGAGGATCTCCTCTCTTCGCTCTGATGTATTCATAACTGCCTCCTCTCAGACCGCAGTGTCCCAAAATTTCATTTACAGTATATCATCTGCGGCACGCTTTGCAAAGAGGTGTGTATTTTTCACAACCGCGCAAAGAATAAAATACAGATGATGTATTTATCCATATTTTTCATTTAATAATCACAAAATATCAACGAGGAGGGAAACGTATATGTATCAGTATAACCGTTCGGGTTCCAAGCGCGGCGTTGCTCTTTACAGCTGCTCTGCCGAGTTTGGCCTGGCAAAAACACTGGAAGACTGCTTTGAAGATATGCATGATATGGGGGCTCACGGAATCGAGATCCTGGCGAATACCCATATCGAAAACTATCCACAGAGGAATCCGTGGAAATGTTAAAAAGAGATATCCCGGTTAAATATAGTCGCCCCCACCCGTAAAACGTGTGGCTCGGGATGCGGGCTCTAAGCCCGCCCTACTTGGCCGCGCCTCAAGGCGCTGGCTTTCTCTTTCATGCTATGGGAAGTTTGCTGCGCATCCTTCCCATAGCTCCGTTCAAGCCTTTAATAGTGGCCTGAACACCTCTATTATAACGGAAAGGTGATTTTTTGTATAACTAACGTCGCGCACCCGCATAGCGGGTGGATTATATTTCGCACGTTTCTGTTTCTCTGTTGAGAAATTCCAATGTACTCAACTGGGTCTATCCGACCCATAATAATAAATCAAGCCCCGTCTCCCGGGACTTGATCATTATACACTGAAAATACCTCTGTATATTCTGCCTTATGCGCAAACCGTTCCGGATAAGCCGTGAACAGTCAGACCGTCTGTTTTCTCGCCGAACTGTATTTCACAATTAATAACTCCACACTCAGCACGTCCTGAAGCCGTCCTGTCTTTACGGCTTCTTCCGCCTCGATAAAATCTTTTTCCGCCTGTTCCAGTTCCTCTGTGGCATATGCGCGGGCGCAGGATATGATGTTGCCCGCGGCAAAAGCGGGTACGCCCAGCCGGGAGGCGATCTCATTCCTGGAAGCTCCTTCCTCCGTCATCTGCTTCGCCAGAAAGAGCTGGCGGTACTGTTTCGACAGCAGGAAAAGGATCCTCATAGGCGGTTCTTTCAATGTCAGAAGGTCATAGTACAGATCCAGGGCGCGCTTCTGGTTCTTCTCCGTCACGGCGCGGACCATATCAAAAATCTTGTTGGCTGTCCGGGTGGTGCACACTGCCTCGATATCCTGAGCCCTTACCACATCGCGCCCCATGGTATAGGTGATCAGCTTCTCAAGCTCCATACGGATATTTCCCATATCTGTTCCTGTTTTCGTGAGGAACAACTCCATATCCCGGGCGGTGATCTTCCTGCCTTCCCTTGCAAGAACTCCCGCCGCCCAGTTCATCAGCGTTTTTTCATCCTGTCTGGCAAACTCGGAGATTCTTCCGCAGGCCTTTACCGCCTTGTACATCCGGCTCCGCCTGTCCACTTCCTCCTCCACAAAGACCAGGTGCAGATAATCCGGCAGATCCTTCATGTAATCCGCCAGTTCGTCACATTTGTTCTTGAAGAAACCGGAGTTTTCTACGAGAATGGTTCTGGTAGAGGCGAAAAAAGGCATCGTCTCGCAGAGATCGATCATCTCTTTTACCTCGATCCCCTTGCCCTCAAATCTGGTAAAATTCATGGTGTCATCGTCAGGATTCAGCGCCTTTATCAGCTTTTCCTTATACTGCTGCCGAAGATACGCCTCCTCCCCGTAAAGGAGATATGCTTTTTTGAAATTTCCTGTCTTAATGTCTTCCTGTAAACCCTTCACCTGGAATCTCCTGTCCTTTCCGCTGCGTTCCGTCTGATGCCGTCATATCGAAAACCAGTCCAGCATACTGCCTGTGATCCGCTCATACAGGAAGTATAACATATCCCTTCCAGCAGGACAATTTCATTTTCTCCTGTTTAAATGAAAGATTTTGTCAAAATAGGAATATATAACTTATACCCCAATTCGTTCAGCATGAACCTTTTTCTTATGGAAACTGACTGCGATGACAGATTTACAAACAGGACATTTTATTTTGATAATGCCCTCCACTGTTTCCGGGTCTGCGTCAAGCAGTCTTTTATTTTTACAGCATGGACAAGCCACTTGTACTTCCTGCTTATCTTTTTGCCACCCGCGTGTTCCTAAAATGGCTTCTACAGGAACAGCTAAAATCTGCGTCATTTTTAATAGCATACAAACATCAAGATTCGCTGTTCCATTTTCGATTCGGGAAAGTGTGACCGCAGATATATCCAGGGCTTCTGCAAATTTATCCTGAGACAAATCATGCCTTTTTCGTAGTGTTCGGATTCTGCTGCCAACTTCTATCCGTTTATCTGTATGTATATTTTCCATTATTATTCCCGCCTCCCAAAACATACGTTCTCTTCTCTGTAGTATTATTATA
>NHCFR01400__coassemble_2578_pt1 | contig 7531 bp, 8 predicted proteins | sample NHCFR01400__metabat2_high_PE_032 | metagenome-assembled genome bin NHCFR01400 | reverse complement strand
TTATGTGAGACTTTAACAATGATATGAACAGGAGGAATGATAATATGATGTATCCTTTTATGACATTAAATGATGAGACGGAATTTGTACACTCAGATATGCAGGATAACGGAAGGGTAAAAGTATATATTGAAAAACCGGATGAGCAATATGGATTTAAACATGCTACATGCTGGCTTCCTGATTATACATGGGAAGATATTTATCATTTTTCGGAAGAAGAGATTAAGCAATTCGAAGAGATAATAAGCTCAACCGCTCATCTTATTATTGAATTCTCTCAGGAAGGGGGCTTTGAGAATGCCTCAAATCTTTAGAATGGGAGAATACTGGATTTATTTCTGGACAAATGAGAATAAACCTGTTGAACCAATCCACGTACATATCGCAAAAGGAAAGCCTTCCGACAATGCAACAAAGGTATGGATTACCAGCGCGGGGAAATGTCTGCTCTGCAATAATAATTCAAGAATACCTTCACATACGTTGCGCAATATTATGAGAATGGTTGAGGCACGTAGTACTGATATTATTCAGAGATGGTTTACATATTTTGGAGAGATAAGTTATTATTGTTGATTTTTTATTGGATCGCACTTGGATACGTTATGGGGAACCGTATCATAAATAAAAGAGAGTTTTTCTTGACCTTATACCTGGTATAAGCTTTATAATAATAAAAAAATACCGGGAGGTGAATTTTATGCTGTCCGTAAAAGAAGCTTCAAAGCTGACAGGTATCTCTGAACAAAATATCCGCTATTATGAGAAACAAAAGCTGATTTCTCCAACGAGAAACTCCGGCAATGCTTATCGGCAGTACAGTGAGGAAGACATCCGGAAGTTAAAATTGATCCTGCTCTTTCGTAAACTGGATATGCCTGTCGTAGAGATCAGAACGCTGTTTGATGGTGAAATTTCTCTTGAGGAAGCTCTGCTTATGCAGACAAAACATTTAGAAGATGAACGTAAAAAGCTGGATGCCGCGCTGAAATTCTGCTCCTTAATCCATGAATCCAGTATTGCTGATATGGATGTGGATGTATATCTGAAAAAGATGGATGAAGAGGAGAAAAGAGGATCGGTATTTGCGGAGTTTCTTAACGACTACAAGGCGGTGGTCAGATCCGAGGCGAAAAGGACTTTTTCATTTATGCCGGACGCGCCATGTAGAAATCCCAGGGAATTCACAGAGGAATTGCTGAAATTTGCTAATAAAGAAGGACTGAACATTGTTATAACAAAAGAAAGCATGTCTCCGCATTTTGAAATAGACGGAATAGAATATTACGCGTGCAGGAAAGGCGCCAGATTCGGGATCATTGTTTATTGCGAAATGGTTCACCCGGAAGATTACATACCGGAAGGAATGGATGAAAAGAAATATTACAGATATCGGGCGCTTTCCATCGTTGCATTTCCTGTATTGCTGTTTACTATTGTCATTCTTCTGTCCAGGGGCGACCTGTTTACCACGTGGGAGGGCATCGTTGCCTTTGGCGCGGTGGTAGTTGCTTTCCTTGCAAATATTTATTACATATTTTACAGTTACGGAAAAAATTTTAAAGGGTGACTTTTCGGTTCGTGATATGATACACTGGAACTGAAAGGGGATCCCGTAATGAAATCAGCATTTCATACTTTTTTGGCGGAACTGAGATATGAGCGGGGATACAGCCGGAGCGAAAGCCTGTAACTGATACACAGGCTTCTGTCTCCGGCTGTTTGTCTTTCCTGTTGATGTTTCAACAAAGAGTAGATTTTATTTTAGAAGATTGCTGTCCTCGAAGTAGTCGATACGCATAGCGCGGCGCACGTCGCCAAGAGTAGCCGCGGCAGTATTCCGCGCGGTTTCGCATCCGGCTTTCAGGATCTCGAAGACTTCCTCCGGCCTCTGTTCCCAGTAGGCGCGTCTTTCGCGGATAGGAGCAAGCTCGGCCTGCAGGCAGCGGTTGAGGAATTTCTTCACCTTCACGTCGCCCAGACCGCCTCTGGTGTAATGGGCTTTCAGTTCGTCAAGACCGCTGTATTCCGGAAGGAATTCGGCGAAATATTCCGGACGGCTGAATGCGTCGAGATAGATGAATACAGGATTGCCCTCCACACGGCCGGGATCTTCGATCCGCAGGTGATTGGGGTCGGTGAACATGGACATAACTTTCTTGCGCACATCCTCCTCCGTATCGGAAAGATAGATACAGTTGCCCAGGGATTTACTCATCTTCGCCTTGCCGTCAATGCCCGGCAGACGCAGGCAGGACTGGTTCTGAGGAAGGATGATCTGGGGATCGGTAAGCGTCTCCCCGTATACGGTATTGAATTTATGGACGATCTCCTTACACTGTTCCAGCATGGGGATCTGATCCTCGCCCACGGGAACTGCCGTCGCGCGGAACGCGGTGATATCCGCCGCCTGGCTGATGGGATAGCAGAAGAAACCTACCGGGATGCTGGCCTCGAAATTACGCATCTGGATCTCCGCCTTAACGGTGGGATTCCTCTGGACACGGGATACCGTGACAAGATTCATATAATAAAAGGTCAGTTCTGTCAGTTCCGGCACCATGGACTGGATGAACAGCGTGGATTTTTCCGGATCAAGACCGCAGGACAGGTAGTCGAGAGCCACCTGCATGATGTTCTGGCGCACCTTCTCCGGATGCTCGGCGTTGTCGGTAAGAGCCTGAGCGTCCGCGATCATAATATAGATCTCATTGTAGAGACCGGAATTCTGAAGCCTTACACGTTCCTTCAGAGATCCTACATAATGTCCCACATGAAGCCGGCCGGTGGGGCGGTCTCCTGTCAAAATAACCTGTTTCATTTTCTGTACTCCTTTATATATCGAAATTTATAATACTGAATAAAGATACCGGGCCGGATTTCTCCGGCAGAATACCTGTTTATTATATCGTCCGGGAAGTGCAGTGTCAATGTTTTCACGACAAGCCGGCTTACATGACAAACACATTTTCGTTACAGGCCCGTATTTTACGACAGTTCGAACATCCCGTTGTAAAGCTGGTAATATAAGCCCTTCTGTTCCAGAAGTTCGTCGTGGTCGCCCCGTTCCATGATCCTGCCGTGTTCCAGAACGATGATGGCGTTGGAATTGCGGACGGTAGAGAGACGGTGAGCGATCACGAAAACAGTCCTTCCCTTCATCAGCTGATCCATCCCTTTCTCGATAAGGGCTTCCGTACGCGTATCCACAGAGGACGTCGCCTCGTCCAGGATTAGTACCGGCGGATCGGCCACAGCGGCCCTGGCGATCGCCAGAAGCTGTCTCTGTCCCTGGGAGAGATTGGCTCCGTCGCCGGTGACCATGGTATCGTATCCCTGGGGCAGACGCCGGATAAAAGAGTCCGCGTTGGCGATCCTGGCGGCGTTCTCGATCTCCTCCTGTGTGGCGTCCAGCTTGCCGAACCGGATATTGTCGGCTATGGTGCCGGTAAAAAGATGGGTGTCCTGAAGAACGATTCCGAGGCTTCGGCGGAGGTCGTCCTTGCGGATCCGGCGGACGTCGATCCCGTCGTAGGTGATGCTGCCGCCGGACACATCATAAAAGCGGTTGATCAGGTTGGTGATGGTGGTCTTTCCGGCGCCTGTGGAGCCTACGAAAGCTATTTTCTGTCCGGGCTTGGCGTAAAGAGAAACATTCTCAAGTATGGTCCGGTCCGGCCTGTAGCCGAAGGTTACGTCGTGGAAACGCACGTCGCCCTTCAGGGGAACAAGAGGAGCTTCCGGTCGGGCGGTATCTCTCCATGCCCAGAGTTTGGAATGTTCTTTGCAGGGCGTGAGAGTGCCGTCACTGTTTTTCCTCACATTGACAAGTTCGATGGATCCTTCGTCCGTCTCCGGTTTCTGTTCCATGGTGTTAAAAACACGCTCCGCTCCGGCGAGAGCTGCCAGGAGGAAATTTCCCTGCTGGGTAAACTGATTGATAGGCATTGCGGACTGGCGGACAAATACCAGGTAACTGGCGAGGCTTCCCAGATCGGATAGTCCGGCGATCACCATGATTCCTCCAACCACGGCGATCAGAGCGTAATTGATATAGGAGATGCTCACCACCGCCGGGATCATGGTGGCGGCGTAGCTCTGGGCGCTGGTTCCCGCCTCCATAAGCGCTCTGTTCTTTTCAGTAAATGTTTTCAGGTTTTCTTTTTCGTGGTTAAAAACTTTTACCACCTTCTGGCCGGCAGTCATTTCCTCGATGTAAGCGTCCAGTTCTCCAAGGTAAGCCTGCTGGCGGTTATAGTAGAAACGGCTTTTTTTCGTGCTGTACCTGATATAGAGGAACATGGCCGCGTATCCCAGGATCACCAGAAAAGAAAGCCTCCAGTTCAGCACAAAGAGAAGAGTGAGGGTGCCCGCGATCTGGACGAAGCTCTGGATGATCATGGCGAAGCTGTTGTTCATGGCGTCGGATATGGTGTCCACGTCATTGGTAAAAAGACTCATCAGATCGCCTTTTCTCTGTGAATCAAAAAACTCCAGAGGAAGCTTCTGCAGATGGTGAAAAGATCCCGCCTGATGTCGCAGAGGACCTTCTGCGCAGCCCGCACCATGATCTGGGTATATCCCAGAGTGGACAGCGCCCCTGTGGCGAAAATCGCGGCTGCGACAGCCACATTGCGGATCAGTACCGCGATATCCCCGCTTTCGGTCACCTGATTAACCACGGGTTTGATCATGTAGGTTCCAAGAAGATTGGCGGAAGCGCTTACCGCGGCCAGTATTCCCACAAGGAGAAAAAGGATCCTGTGCCTTCCAAGATAAGAGAACAGTGTGCGGATCGTTTTTCTCAGGTTTTGAGGGCGTTTTCCGTTGAATGTCTTAGCCACAGACCACACCTCCTTCCTCCTGATGTTCCGGGCGGTTCTGAGATTTCATCTGAGATTCATAGATCTCCTGGTAGATGGGATCGGATTTCAGAAGTTCCTGATGCGTCCCCACCGCATGGATCCGGCCGTCGTCCAGGATAACGATCTTGTCAGCCTCCATTACGGAAGTAACCCTCTGGGCGATAATGATCTTCGTCACATGATCCAGAGTGGCAAGCGCGCGGCGTATCCTGGTCTCTGTGGCGGTATCCACAGCGCTGGTGGAATCGTCGAAGATGAGTATCTTCGGGTTCCTGAGAAGGGTTCTGGCAATGCAGAGCCGCTGTTTCTGGCCGCCGGATACGTTCACGCCGCCCTGGCCAAGATCGGTATCCAGGCCTTTTGGCATGTTCCGGAGGAATTCGTCCGCGCAGGCTTTGCTGCAGGCGTCCCACAGTTCCCGGTCACCGGCGTCCGGGTTCCCCCAGAGAAGATTCTCGCGGACGGTTCCGGAGAACAGGACGTTTTTCTGCAGGACAATTCCCACGGCGTCCCGAAGGACTGAAAGATCATATTCCCTTACGTCATGGCCGCCCACACAGACGCGACCCTCCACCGCGTCGTAAAGCCGGGGGATCAGCTGCACAAGGGTGGACTTGGCCGAACCGGTGCCTCCGATGATCCCCACGGTCTCTCCGGCGTTAATGTGGAGATCCACATGGGAGAGGGCGTATTTCTCCGCGCCCCGGTAATATTTAAAAGATACGTTTTCGAATGTGATCCCGCCGTCGGGCACTTCCAGGAGAGGACTTTTGGGAGACTCCAGGGAGATCTTTTCCTCCAGAACCTCCCGGATCCTTCCCGCGCTGGCAAGAGACCGGGTAAGCATGAGAAACACATTGGAGATCATCATCAGAGAGTTCATGACCTGGAGTACATAGCTTAAAAAGGCGGTGAGTTCGCCTACCGTCATGGAGCCTGTGAGGATATAATTGCCGCCGTTCCACATAAGCAGCACCACAGCCGTGTACATGACCGTCTGAAAAGCAGGCAGGTTCAGCACCGCGTGACCGAAGGTGGTCCTGCTGACGTCGGCAAGTTCATTGTTCACGGTCTCGAACTGTTCTTCCTTATATTCGCCCCGGACAAAAGCTTTCACCGCGCGGATGGCGGTAAGCGTTTCCTGCACCTGCCGGTTGACATGGTCCACCGCTTTCTGCTGGCGGCTGTAGAGGGGCGCTACCTTATGGACGATAAGAGCGAGGACGATCCCCAGTACGGGAGCGGTAAAGATAAACACGAAAGCAAGCCTTCCGTTCAGCATGAAGGACATGGCGATTCCCAGTCCCAGCATGATGGGGCTTCGAACCAGGGGACGGAGTCCTCCGTTCACCGCGTTCTGCATGACGGTGACGTCCGTCGTCATACGCGTCACGAGGGACGAAGTGGAGAAGCGGTCCAGATTGGAAAAAGAGTATTCCTGAAGTTTTTCGTACTGCGCCTGGCGGAGCGCGGCTCCGAAACCATAGGCCGCACGCGCGGCGAAACCGGCGTACCCAAGGCCGCAGATCAGGGAGAGAGCGGCGCATACGGCCATTTTTCCGCCCTGAAGCAGGAGATAGGGGATATCATGGGCGGGGACTCCCACATCCACAATATCCGTCATGATAAGGGGAATGATCATCTCGAATACGGTTTCAATACAGACCAGCGCGACGGCTATGGCGAAATCTTTCCTGTACGCCCGCGCGAAAGAAAAAACTTTTTTTAAATCATTCATGGCCGGGCCCTCCTACAGAAGTTTTCCGCCCATATTGCGGTATATGCGGGAAAGATAGTCGGAGAGGGCTTCTTTTTCCTCCGGGGTAAATCCCTCCAGCATCTTCTTCTCCAGGATCATGCACTGGCCTTCCCATGTCTCGAAAGCCCGGATCCCTTTGGGAGTGAGAGAGACTTCGCCGGCGCGGCGGTCGGTCCTGGAGGGCCGGCGTATGAGAAAACCGGCTTTCTCCAGAGTGTCCAGCGTCCGGCAGATAGAAGAGGGGTCTACCTCGCAGTAATCGGCAAGAGCCTTCTGGGAGCAGGGACCGCCCGTATAGAGACAGCGGAGCACCTTTGGCTGCCCGGGAGTAAGTCCGAGATCGCCCAGATACGGCCTGAGATAATTCTGTTCCGCATGGCCGGTGCGGGCAAGCAGCGTGTGAATGGCATATTCCATAATAATATCCTCCGTCAGATTGTTGGGATACTCAATAATTGACCTCTGCAATAGTTGGCTTCATCAATTATTGACATATCAATGATATGTTTATTGTATGCTCGCTATATTAAATTGTCAACAATCGACGGAAGTATCCTGGCTGTTTTTAATCCGCTTCAGGTATGCCGCAGACAGCCCGGCCTGAAACCGCGTCCAGCCAGTAATAGAGATCCTCTGTGGGATGTACCCGGATCATACCGGCAAGTTCCGGGAATTCCGGACAGATCCTGCCGAAAAGGTCCGGACTTCCATCAAAAAGATCCGGATGATAACAGAGTGTTTTGCTGTTATTAAAAATCGCGCCGTAAAAAATCTGCGATTCCACCAGATCCTGAAACATATGGCTTCCGTAGCTTAATTCCGGCATATATCCTGCTCTGCTCTCAGATACTTCGCAGATGGCGGAGAATCCGGATATATCGCCGAAGGTGACCGGAACGCCAAG
>NHCFR01400__coassemble_2297_pt1 | contig 8231 bp, 7 predicted proteins | sample NHCFR01400__metabat2_high_PE_032 | metagenome-assembled genome bin NHCFR01400 | reverse complement strand
GTAAAGAACTGAACGCACAGTACCGTAAAAATCAGACCTATGATGAAATCAAATCCCATCATTACATTTTGAGTTTTGATCCAAAAGATGTGGAAGAAAGCGGGCTGACCGGAAAGCGGGCGCAGCAGCTCGGCCTGGAGTACGCACGAAAAAGTTTTCCCGGTCATCAGGCTCTGGTCTGTACTCATACGGACGGGCATAACGAAAGCGGTAAGCCCGACATAAGACTTACGGACAATTCAGCAGAATGTTCTCAGCTGGCTGTCGCCTGCCCTACTCCTTTTGCGTCGCGGTTTTTAATATTTACTACCCAACAAGAAATCTGCCAAATGCACGATTTTTACGCCATTGATATTTCCTGCGGCCAGTTCGTCCAGTGTTACCACATATTTGGGGTAGTGGTCTTTGATTTCAAGGAGATTGGCAACTTCCCGATCAGATTCCTCCGGCAGTCTGCGGCACACCTGAACGTAGATACGCTCGTCACGCTGTACCGCCACAAAATCAATCTCTTTCTTTTCATTCTTCCCGATGTAGACCTCATAGCCTCGCCGCCGCAGTTCAAAATACACAATGTTCTCCAGCATAGCGGCAATCGATTTCGGATTAAAGCCCATGATACAGTATTTTAAGGAAGCGTCTGCCAAATAGAATTTTTCCTGCGTTTTCAGCACGGATTTTCCCTGCAAGTCATATCGCTGGCAGCGATAGATCACAAACGCCTTTTCCAGCCAGTTCAGATAGTTATAAACTGCTTCGACGGACAGGGAACGTCCCTCGCTTTTGAGAAACTTCGCAATGGCATTAGCTGAAAAGGTCTTGCCGACATTTTCCACGATATACTTTACAACACGGTTAAATAAATCGAAGTTCATGATATTGTGCCGCTTTGTAATATCGTTGGTAATAACAGAGTTATAGATTCCTTCTACAATTTGATAGGCAGAGCGTTCGTCAAAGCTGCCGAGCGCCACAATCGGGAAACCGCCCAACCGCAGATATTCGTTTAACAGCTCCTTTGGGGAACGGGAATCTGATTTTTTAAAATCCAAATATTCAGCAAAAGATAGTGTATAAACCGGAATGGAGATATATCGTCCCGTCAAATAGGTCGAGATCTCGCTTGACATCAGCTTGGAATTGGAGCCGGTCACATAAATATCGGTATTGGCATTTTCCAGCAGACTATTTACAGTTTTTTCCCAACCGTCGATTTCCTGCACTTCATCCAGCAGCAGATAGTAGCGCCCATCGTCGGTCATCTGTTCTTTAATGCCCTGATACATAGTCTTGTCGGTCATCCCATCGTCAAAATCCTCTGACGTATAGCGCATACTGATAATGTGGTCTGCGGCAATCCCGCTTTTCAGCAGATCGTCTCGCAGCATATCCAAAATCGTGGATTTGCCGCAGCGCCGGATTCCCGCCAGTATCTTAACAAGTGGAACATCACGGTAGGTTTTCAGCGTGTTCATATATTGTGGTCGGATAATCATATTTTCCACCTCCTTGTTTCCTACCAATAGCATATCCAAAAACTTACGAAATATCAATAGTTTTTACTTGCATTCCGTAAAAACTTTGATTTCCACGAAACTTTTTACAGTATGAAAATGAATTCGGATAATCGGATAGGGGAGGTTTGACCCTCCCCTTCTACACCACGTAGCGTACCGTTACTGCCGACGATCAGCACTTTTTTCTTTGCTCTTGTCACCGCCGTATAAAAAATGTTCCGGCGCAGCATCCTCCTGAAACAGGGCAGCATGGGCAGGCTCTTTTTCTATTCCGTTTTCTCCATCAAGTCCCCTACCTCACAGCATAGCACCTGTGCCAGCATGACAAGATACTCCGCCTGTGCCTTGTTGATGCTCTTCTGCCGCTGCTCGTATTGCTGGATCGTGCGCACCGGGACGCCGGACAAATCCGCAAGCCCGCGTTGACTCAAACCGGCTTTTGGCGCAAAATCACAATCCAACTGCGTCAAAATAGAATGTCTGATTTTGTCAAAAAAAGCGGGAACAGCCTCAATTTAGCTGCTCCCGCTTTATCACAATTTATAAAATTTTCATAGACGTACTTACATTCCCATCTGTTTTGCGACTTCCTCAGCGAAGTTCTCTTCCTTCTTCTGGATTCCTTCGCCTGTCTCGTAACGGGTAAAGCCTTTGATGGTGATGTTCGCATCGTTAGCCTTTGCAACCTGAGCCACATAAGCGCCAACGGACTGCTTGCCGTCCTCAGCCTTTACATATACCTGGTCAAGCAGGCAGATCTCTTTCAGCTCTTTTTTGATACGTCCGGTAACGATACCCTGGATAACCTTCTCCGGCTTCTGGGATTCTTTCGGATCGTTCATGATCTGAGCCATAAGGATCTCTTTCTCATGTGCGATGTAGCTTTCGTCAACTTCGCTGTCGCTTGTGTACTGCGGTTTCAGAGCTGCTACCTGCATGGCAACGTTCTTAGCCATCTCTTTGATCTCGTCGTTTACAACGTCTGTCTCAACGTCAACAAGAACGCCGATCTTTCCGCCCATATGTGTGTAGGAAGCGATAAATCCGTTCTCTTCCTTCATCTGAGCGAATCTTCTGATGTTCATGTTCTCGCCGATAACAGCGATCTGAGCTGCAAGTGCTTCTTTCACACTCTTGGTGGTATCCAGCGCCCACGGCTCAGCCAGGAACGCGTCGATATCAGCTGCTGTGGTTGTCAGCGCCTGTGCCGCAACGTCAGCCACATAGCTCTGGAATTTCTCATTCTTGGCAACGAAGTCTGTCTCTGCGTTAACTTCAACAACAACCGCGCTCTTAGCGTCGTCCGCAACAAGAGTCTTGCAAAGACCCTCGGCTGCAACACGGCTGGCTTTCTTCTGAGCTGTTGCCAGACCTTTTTCACGAAGGAACTCTACTGCCTTGTCCATATCGCCTTCTGTGGCTGTAAGAGCTTTCTTGCAGTCCATCATTCCGGCGCCGGTCATTTCTCTTAATTCTTTTACCTGTGCTGCTGTAATAGCCATTTTCATTTTCCTCCTGAATAATCGAAATAATTACTCTTCCTCAGCTGCTGCTTCCTCAGCAAACTCTTCGGATTCTGCTCCGATCTCGCCGTCAGCGTCTGCCGCGCCCTGGTTTGCCTCGATAACAGCGTCTGCCATCTTGGAAACGATCAGCTTAACGGCACGGATAGCGTCGTCGTTGCCCGGGATCACATAATCCAGTTCTTCCGGATCGCAGTTGGTATCGCAGATACCGATCAGCGGGATTCCCAGTGTATGAGCTTCCTGTACGCAGATTCTTTCTTTCTTCGGGTCAACTACAAAGATCGCATCCGGAAGACGCTTCATCTCTTTGATACCGCCAAGGTTCTTCTGCAGCTTGGACAGCTCTTTTCTTAACTCAATAACTTCTTTCTTCGGAAGCACATCAAATGTTCCGTCAGCTTCCATAGCCTCGATCTCTTTCAGTCTTGCGATACGGCTCTGGATTGTCTTGAAGTTGGTAAGCATACCGCCCAGCCATCTCTCGTTTACGTAGAACTGTCCGCAGCGCTCTGCCTCAGTCTTGATAGCGTCCTGAGCCTGTTTCTTGGTTCCTACGAAAAGGATGTTTCCGCCGTTGGCGATGATGTCTGCAACTGCGTTGTATGCGTCGTCAACCATTCCTACAGACTGCTGAAGATCGATGATATAGATACCATTTCTCTCTGTGTAGATGTAGGGAGCCATTTTGGGGTTCCATCTTCTTGTCTGATGTCCGAAATGAACACCTGCTTCCAAAAGCTGTTTCATTGAAATTACACTCATGTTTCTGTCTCCTTTTTGGTTAAATTCTTCCGCGCAGATCATGTTCTATCCGGACCCGGCCTGTTCTGTCCGGGCACCTTCCATAAGAATCTCTGCGCGTGTTTATTATGCCGGAAAGTTCTCTCCGGCCTGCAACTTCTGAATTATAGCATAGAAAAACCCTCCGTGTAAAGAGGGTTTTCACATTTTATCGGCAATCTTTACCTGTATTTTACGGTTCCGCGCTTATTTCTTCCCCGCCTGCTTCAGTTCCATCACTTCCTGTTCCGTCAGAGGACGGCATTCGCCTTTTTTCAGATCCTCCGGAAGCGTGAGCGGCCCCATGGAAACACGCTTCAGATAGATGACCGGTTTCCCCACAGCCTCCATCATACGCTTTACCTGGTGAAATTTCCCCTCGCAGATGGAAAGCAGAAGTTCTGTACAGCCCGGCCCGGGGTCTCCACCGTCTCCGCCGGTCCGTTTCAGGATCTCAGCCCTGGCTGGAAGCGTCGGCTTCTCTTCACCGATATCCACGCCCTGTTCCAGCCGGACCCTGTCATCTTCGGTTACGATCCCCTCCGCGCACAGAAAATAGGTCTTCTCCACGTGGCGGGCGGGAGCAAGAAGCTCGTGCGCCAGCATCCCGTCATTCGTGATCAGAAGCAGGCCTTCTGTATCCTTATCCAGTCTCCCCACTGGAAAAAGGCCTCTGCGGCCGGAAGGGACATAGTCCATAACGGTCCTGTCGGTCCTGTCTTCTGTGGCGCTGACGCATCCCGCCGGTTTATGAAGAAGGTAATAGACAAATTCCGGTTCCGCCTCAACCCGCTCTCCTTTGAGAAGAACAGAATCCCTCTCCGGATCGATCTTCTGTTCCGGCTTTTTTACTGTCATGTCATTGACCTGTACCAGGCCTTTCTGAATATATTTCTTTACTTCGCTTCTGGTCCCTCTGCCGCTGTCTGCCAGAAACTTATCAAGCCGCACTGCTTTACTCATGTTCTCCCCCTGTCCTTTTCAGGTTCTCATTTCCTGCTTCCGCTGGAAATATGCGGTTCCCGCGATCATGATACACAAAAGCGTCACATAGATCAGCAGTATCCAGGAAAGATTTCTCTCCAGAAGCCATGGCGCCGCCTCCGTAAATACCAGCGACCAGATATTGGCAGCCATATGAAGCAGGGCGCTGGCCCAGATGCTTCCTGTGATCTCCAGAAAATACGCGAACACAGCGCCCAGAATGCCCGCATATACCGCCTGTATGAGATTCATATGGTAAATTCCGAAAAAAGCGGCGGATATCAGGATCGCCGCGCCTGTTCTCACATAATCCCGAAGCCGCAGGTAGATCAGCCACCGGAATACCGCTTCCTCCGCAATGGGAGCGACGATTCCCATCCAGAAGATCATGGTCAGGATATTTTTCCCAAAGGTGATCTGATCCATGGTTTGCTGATACTGCTGATAATTAAGGACATTCTGGAACAGCCCCACCAGGATATTGGCGAACTGTGAGAATCCAAGTCCCATCAGAAAGAGCAGGAGCCCCTCTCCCGGAGAAAGACGCCTGACTTTCTTCACCGGCAGCAATCCGCCGGAAACGCGGGCGCGTCTGTCCCTGCTGTACAGATACGCGCAGGGGATCAGCACAAGAAGCCCCGTAAGTCCGGTAAGCATGAGCACCTGGCTCTGATAATCCTCATAAGTTCCTCCCGACGCCAGCAGATAGTTCACGGCCGAATACGCCACAATCTGACTGATCAGGAAATGTATCCCGCAGGGATATATCACCCTCCACACCCTGTACAAAAGAGATTGTCTGCGCAGAGGGGTCAGGCGAAAAAATCAAGGACTCCGTCAGCGGAATCCGCGGTCTTTAAAGCGCCGGCCGTTGTCAGTTCCTCTTCTGATCCGTAGCCGTAGGTCACTCCCACGCATTTCATCCCGCAGGCTGCCGCTCCCAGTACGTCGTGCTCTCTGTCGCCGATCATTACTGCTTCTCCTGCATGTCCTGACAGGCCCAGCCTCCGGAGCGTCTCTTCGATAACTTCGGCCTTGCCTGTGCGGGCGCCGTTCATCTCGCTCCCTACGATCACTTCAAAATAATCTGTGAGATGAAAATGATCCAGCACCTTCTTCACGAAATATTCCGGTTTGGAAGAAGCTACGGCAAGACGGTAGCCTTTGTTTTTCAGTACATTCAGCATGTTTTCCACGCCGGGATACACCTGATTCTCAAAAATCCCCGTATCCGCATACCGTTCCCGATAATATTCCACAGCCTTTCTTGCTGTTTCTTCATCAAGATCCGCGTATTTCATAAACTGATCCAGAAGAGGCGGACCTACGAACACTTTAAGCTTCTCCAGGTCGCTCTCCGGTTTCCCGATCTTCTCCAGCGCGTACTGCACGGATTTCGTGATACCCTCGCCGGATTCTGTGAGGGTTCCGTCCAGATCAAATAAGATTGCTTTATACATAAATCCCTCCGGTTTATCTATAAATTTCCCCTTCGCGGCAGACTCTCCGTTCCCTTCCGGATTCAGTTATTCTCCGCCGCCGGGCTGTTACCGGTTAGTATAACACGGTTCCCTCCTTCCGTCCATGGATATTCCGTGAACACTGCCAGTTCCACATGATTTCTGTTTTCCCGGGAACAGGTCCGTATCACGATCCTGCCGTTCTTCCTCTCCCAGTCTGCTTCCAGACCGTTTACCCGGAGAGATAATATCTCCGGTTCTTTTATGAAACGAAAAACCAGATAAAGTTCTTCGGCAGCCTCTGTTTCGCCTTTCCAGTACATCAGTCTCCCGGGCCGGACGGCGGATCGCGAAAGATCCGAAGATTCATTCACATCTGCTGCAGGGGAAGGCTCAGGAGACGGAGAGCTGGACGATTCGGGTGTCAGTGTCGGCGTTGGATCCGGCTCCGGCGTCGGTGACGAAGCCGGTTCAGGGGACAGTGTCAGGATGGGAGATGGTTCAGGTACTGACGTCAGAGAAGCGTCAGATGGTTCCGCCGCAGTTGGGAACGCGGAATTCCACGATTCCTGATTATCCTGTTGTCCCGCGCTGCCTCCGTCCTCCGGCGGAGTTTGAATGTTCCCGTTTCCATCTGATCCTGTCTGACTGCTCCAGGCTCCTTCTGATCCGGACTGGCTGTTCCAGTTTTCTCCTGATCCTGTCTGGCTGCTCCAGGCTCCTCCTGATCCGGACTGGCTGCCCTGGTTTCCTTCCGGCCCGGTCCATCCGGACAGGTTCCCTTCTGGTTCCGCTGTGTCTCCTCCCGATCCCGGCGTGTCGCCTTCCGCCTCCTCCCCGGAGGGAAGTTCCTGGTCCCATCCGGGAGGCGTCTCTGTATATCCGCCCGTACCTATTTCCACATCAAATCCTCCCAGTTCCACAGCCAGCAGCATACAGACAGAAAGGATTATTTCTGCAAATCTTCTGCTCATCTTTCCTGCCCCTTCCTTTCCTCTGTATTCAACCGGCAGACTCCGGTCTCTGCAAACATTATGTTCTCTTCCGCCAGCCGGTTTCTTGCTATCATAAGCCTGATCCGTTCCTGTGACTGTCTGTCTTTATATTCTTTTTCCAGTCTCGCAAGAGAATCCTCGATAATACGAATCATCTCTTCTCTCACTCCGACGCCTCCGCTCCGGAAAGGCATGGAATAATACCAGGCAGTCACCGGAGACAGCGCCTGATCAAGCTCTGGCAGAGGGGCCGGATTTCCCGGCCGTTCCTGAAATTTCATGGAAACAGCGATAAAAAGCAGAAGAGCCCCCATGGCCGGGATCAGAATATTCCAGAGTTTTACGGTCAGCGGCCGGAGAGCGTTCAGCGCCTGTTCCGCCTCCGAAGCGTTTTTCCAGCGTTTCTCCGGCTGTCTTCTGCAGCACTTTCCGATAAATCTTCTCAGGCCGGGATACTGGATAAAATACCGGAATTTCTTTTTGCCGCACAGCGCTTCCAGCGTTCTTCCCAGTGTGTAAATATCGCTGGCAGAGCCGATCTGTCCCTGATACTGCTCCGGCGAAGCGTACCCCTTCGTACCCGAACAGTCCTGATACTGCCTTTCATATCCCAGAACCGCGCTGCCGAAATCTACCAGATACAGTTCCCCCTCTTCTGTCATCATCAGATTGTCCGGTTTCAGATCTCCGTAATAGACCGCCGGTTTCCTGGAATGGAGATAACCGAAAATCTGAAGCACTTTACGGCCGGTTTCTATGATCTCTTCCGCCGTAAATATCCTCCCATCCTCCAGATACTGCCTGAGCGATTTCCCCCGGATATATTCCATCACCAGATAGCAGTGATCTCCCTGCTCCGTGTAATCTGTCATTGCAGGCAGAAACGGATGATCCAGAAGACGGAGAAGTTTCGCTTCCCTTTTTCTGTTCAGCGGAAGTTCCTTTACCGCCCGGTAAACGCCCAGTTCC
>NHCFR01400__coassemble_2104_pt1 | contig 8764 bp, 9 predicted proteins | sample NHCFR01400__metabat2_high_PE_032 | metagenome-assembled genome bin NHCFR01400 | reverse complement strand
CCCTGATTACTTTCTTTTTATCTACAGATCCACAGCCTACAGCGCCATAGATACGCTCATCCAGGGCCAGCTCTTTCTTTGCGCCTTTATAAATATACCTGATTACTTTATCAACAGCATTTTTATTACGATAATTACCGTTTACAAATTTTATTATATAAGATCCCATAAATTACTGATCACTTTCCTGATTTTCCGTAAATTACGTTCTTTTAGACCTTTTCCCTCATCCTCATCTACTATTGCCGAAATGTTCTGTAGAATAGGAACAAAATCTTTCTTCAGTATGCAGGAATCCGGATCATGATATTCAATCAATTTTTCTACTGCATTACTTCGAGATGTATTTCTTCTCCCTGCCTCCTCATCGATAATTTTCATTATTTTGGAATCCAGTGTAAAACTGACTTTTTCTTTTGCCATTATGAATCATCCCCCTTTCTGGCTAACCTGCTGCTGATCTATATAGCCTGGTGCTATCCCAACCTGGGATGGCTGCTGTGGTTATATTCGTATCATTAAATATATGTTAGTGCATAATAATTTCTTAGTACACGTTTTCATATACAACATAATATTAACGGGTATATATGCACAGAAATATAACAGCACCGTAAAATTATTATAGGGCATGATAGATACATTTTTTGGAACTTGCCGATTAATCAGTTAAAGAATTCTTACAGAACCAATAAGAAAAATGATATTAAACAGAAGTCATTTATATAGCAAGTAACGGAATTTATCGGATTAATTAATTTTTATAGTCTAAAATTATTAAAAAGGCCCTCGTCTAGTCTCCACCGGCATTTTGCACAATAATCAAGATGCTTTTTGTGCAAAACAGAGAAAGTGTTTTTTTAGGCTATTTTTGCAAAAAAAAACAGCGATTTTCCTCTTTTTTCTCAGAACACCTCTGACATTGACCTATGAATTGACCTATCGCTTTCAAATTGACCTATGGATTGACCGATTTTCAAATATAATACTGTACCAAAAGGTATTGTCCAAAAGTCTCTTGTAATTGTCACCTGTTTACCCAGGATCTCAAAAAAGCCAGAAAAATCAAGCATTTATACACAAAAAAAAGAGCACCTCTTCTGAGATGCTCCAAAGCAGGGCTACAAGGATTCGAACCTTGAAATGACGGAGTCAGAGTCCGTTGCCTTACCATTTGGCGATAGCCCTGTATTCGCTTTTCGCTTGCGACAAGTGGTATTATATAATACTCTCCGGGAAAATGCAAGTCCTTTTTTTCATTTTTTTCTGTTTTCAGGCAGGAAAATTGTAAAGTATCCGGGATATCTTTGAATTCATCACATGAAAATATTGAAACGCCGGATTTTTTATACTATAATTCACGTATGGCTTTAATATGATAAACTTGTAAAAATCATGTAAAATACAAGAAGGAGAACCAACATGAGAGCAACAAACCTGACCCTGCTCACGGATCTCTATGAACTGACCATGATGCAGGGGTATTTCAAAAACCCCACAAACCAGACTGTCATCTTCGATATGTTTTACCGCACCAACCCCTGCGGCGGCAGTTTCGCCATTACCGCCGGGCTGGAGCAGATGATTGAATATATAGAAAATCTTCATTTTACCGAAGAGGATATTGATTATCTGAGAGGACTTCATATTTTTCAGGAGGATTTCCTGGAATATCTCAGTACCTTCCATTTTACGGGAGATATCTATGCCATCCCGGAAGGAACTGTGGTCTTTCCCAGAGAACCGATCGTAAAAGTCATCGCGCCGATCATGGAAGCGCAGCTTGTGGAGACCGCGATTCTGAACATAATCAATCACCAGAGCCTGATCGCCACCAAGGCGGCCAGGGTATGCTACGCCGCGCGGGGTGACAGTATCATGGAATTCGGCCTTCGGAGAGCTCAGGGACCCGACGCGGGTATCTACGGCGCGCGGGCCGCAGTGATCGCCGGATGTGCCGGAACCTCCAACGTCCTGGCCGGACAGATGTTCAACATGCCCGTGCTGGGAACTCACGCCCACAGCTGGATCATGAGCTTCCCCGACGAATATACCGCCTTCAAAACATACGCGAAAATGTACCCCGATTCCTGCACGCTTCTGGTAGACACCTACGACGTGCTGAAGTCCGGCGTTCCCAACGCGATCCGCGTCTTTGAAGAAATGCGCGAGGAAGGCGTGAAACTTACGAAATACGGCATCCGTATCGACAGCGGCGACCTGGCGTATCTCTCCAAGGAAGCCTATAAGATGCTTGCCGCCGCCGGATTCGACGACGCCATTATCTCCGCCTCCAGCGATCTGGACGAGTATCTTATTGACAGCCTGAAGACCCAGGACGCGAAGATCAATTCCTGGGGCGTAGGTACCAACCTTATCACCAGCAAGGACAATCCCGCTTTCGGCGGCGTCTATAAGCTGGCTGCTGTCAAAGATGCAGGAAGCGCCACCTTTACGCCGAAGATCAAACTTTCTGAGAATACCGAAAAGGTCACCAACCCCGGCGACAAGACCATCTACCGTATTTACAGCAAGAGCACCGGCAAGATCAAGGCCGACCTGATCTGTCTGGCGGACGAGCATTTTGATCCGAATGAAACCATGATCATCTTCGACCCGGTAGATACCTGGAAAAAGACAAAAGTCCTGGGAGGAACCTATGAACTCCGCGAACTTCTGATCCCTGTCATCCGCCAGGGAAAACGCGTCTACACCTCTCCGGAGGTTATGGAGCTGAGAGAATACTGTCTGAAAGAGCAGAATACTCTCTGGGATGAATCCCGCCGTCTGGTGAATCCCCAGAAAGTTTATGTGGACCTCTCCCAGCAGCTCTACGACCTGAAGAAAAATCTCCTGGAAGAAATGAGCATGAGATCTCTGGAAAGAGACTGAGTCTGATAAAAGCATATCCCCCTCTCTGCCTTCATAAAATAGAAGGTGAGGGGGGATTTTTATGAATAAAATTTATACCCGGCTGATCAACCGGGAACATCCGCTGCCGGAAGAGTACATCCCTTCCGGACTTGTGGATATCGGACTTCCTTTCGACGCTCTGCCGGGCGAAGAGAAGCGTCTTCTGGAGGAAACCGCCGCCCGGGCCGCTCTGGAACTGATCGCAAGGAGCCGCCGGGAAGGCCTGAACCTGTGCTGCGTTTCCGGATACCGTTCCTATGCCCGGCAGGCGGAGCTTTATGCCAGAAATCCGTACATAGCCGCTCCCGGAACCAGCGAGCATCAGAGCGGTCTTGCTCTGGATCTTTCCTGCCCTGCCGTTCAGATGCATCTGACAAAAGATTTCGTCCGAACGCCGGAAGGCATCTGGCTGGCGGGACATGCTCCGCTCTACGGATTTATTCTCCGCTATCCGGCTAATAAGGCTGCCGTCACCGGCTTTCCCCAAATGCCCTGGCATATCCGTTATGTGACAAAACCTCTGGCGTCCTACCTCTCCATGACGGGACTGACGCTTGAGGAATATCATTCCCTGGAGAAAAACGATCCGGAGAATCCTGTAGAATTTTCAGAGATATCATGATATAATTCAAAACGTAATTCAAAATACCGATCAGTAACGCGCATCCGATACATCCGGCCATTCAGGATCTATCGTATTCCATGCGCTGCGAATACAGGCGATAAGGAGGAAACGTCATGTCCATGAAAACAAATCATCAGCTTCCCTCGCCGGAAGTTCTGAAATCACAATATCCTCTCAGCGAGGACCTTAAGGCTGCCAAAGCTCTGAGAGATCAGGAGATCCGCCGCATCTTCACCGGCGAGTCCGATAAATTTGTCGTTCTTGTGGGACCATGTTCCGCTGATAACGAAGATTCTGTCTGCGAATATGTACGCCGGCTGAAAAAAGTGTCGGATCAGGTCTCCGATAAACTGATGATCATTCCCAGGGTTTACACCAACAAGCCCCGTACCACGGGAGACGGCTATAAGGGAATGCTCCATCAGCCCGAGCCGGACAAGGCTCCTGACCTTCTTGCCGGCATCATAGCGATCCGCCGGCTCCATATCCGCGTAATGGCTGAAACCGGGCTGTCGTCCGCGGATGAGATGCTTTATCCGGAAAACCGCAGCTATCTGGACGACGTGCTCTCCTATGAAGCCATCGGCGCGCGTTCCGTGGAGAACCAGCAGCACCGTCTTACCGCCAGCGGTATGGATATCCCGGTAGGGATGAAGAATCCCACCAGCGGCGATCTTTCCGTTATGCTGAACTCCGTAACCGCAGCCCAGCATCCTCACCACTTCATTTACCGTGGATTTGACGTGGAAACTTCAGGAAACGAACTCGCCCACACGATCCTGAGAGGCGGCGTTAATAAATACGGGCAGACTATCCCAAATTATCATTATGAGGATCTTCGCCGTCTGGCTGAACTTTATTCCAGATGGGATCTGAGAAATCCTGCCGTGATCGTAGATGTAAACCATTCCAATTCTGACAAACAGTATAAGGAACAGATCCGTATTGTCAGTGAAGTCCTTCACAGCAGGAATTATAATCCTGATCTGAAAAAACTGGTAAAAGGCGTAATGATCGAAAGTTATCTTCTGGAAGGACGCCAGGATATCAACGATCATATGGTTCCCGGCTGTTCCATCACAGATCCCTGCCTCGGCTGGGAGGATACAGAACGGCTTCTCTTTGAGATTGCGGAAAAATGCTGACATAAATAAATCATTTAAATTTAAAGCGGCCTGGATATCCTCTGTTTCCTTTTTGGGAAAACGGGATATTCCGGGCCGCTTCTGTATCTTCACGCCTTCTCTACTGTTCCATCTGTCTTCCCAGAAATCCGGCCGCCGTCTGCACCAGCATTTTCTCAGGATTACCAAAAACATCTTTCTCGCCTTTTCCCATAAGAATCACAGCCCCTATGGCGTCTCCCGCGCAGATGATCGGCTGGATCGTCTGCGCGCAGTTTATTTCCTTCTGATTTTCCACTACCGGAATTTTTCCTTTTTCATTGGCGTTAAAACATTTTCCCTCTCTTGCGGTGATAGTCGCTTCCAGTTCCTTACTGATCCCTTTTCCTGAATACTCTCTGCTTCCCTGTCCGGCCGCGGCAACCACCTGATCATGGTCTGTGATGCAGGAAAGCAGCCCCGTGGTCTGAGACAGCGCTTCCGCATATTCTTTTGCAAAAACACTCAGTTCTCCGATAGGAGAATATTTTTTCAGTATTACCTCGCCCTCTCTGTCCGTAAATATCTCCAGAGGCGTGCCTTCTTTAATTCTCAAAGTTCTCCTGATCTCCTTGGGAATTACAACTCTTCCCAAATCGTCAATTCTTCTTACTATTCCTGTAGCTTTCATATAAAGATTCCTCCGTTTTTACATTCTCACATTTATCTCCTTTGTTTCCCGTAAATGTAGTATCTGTAAAACAGAGGAATTTATACTTTCAGACATGAATCTGCGCATACAAAATATCAAAGCTTTGATTATCAAAAAAATTATTAAATATTTATGAAAACTCTTTTCTCTTACGTATTTTTGTGATATAGTTACCGTATACTTAAAACATAGTATTAAAAACTATATTGTGAAGTTTTTAATATTTACGTTATTGACATCTCAGGAGGCGAACTTTATGAAACTGAAACTAAAAGATCCCTGGAGCGCGATCACCCATGGTATTGCTGTTCTTCTGGCGGCCGCAGGCGCCGCTCCTCTTCTTGTAAAAGCAGCAAGAAACTCTGACACACTCCATATCGTTGCTCTGGCAGTTTTTATACTGACAATGATACTGCTGTATACAGCCAGTACTGTTTACCATTCTGTAGATTCTACAGAAAAGGTAAACCGCCGGCTGCGCAAAGCGGATCACATGATGATCTTTATTATGATCGCCGGAAGTTATACGCCTGTATGCCTGATCGCGCTTCATAACAGGATCGGATATATTCTCTGCGGACTTGTGTGGACCGTCGCCATTCTGGGGATCCTGCTTAAGGGTCTTTGGATCAACTGTCCCAAATGGCTGTCTTCTGTCCTGTATATCGGCATGGGATGGCTGTGCGTTCTGGCGTTTGTGCCGATTTTTCATTCCCTGCCCAGAGCAGGCTTCGGGTGGCTCCTGGCCGGAGGAATCATCTATACCATCGGCGGTGTGATCTACGGACTGAAACTTCCCTTATTTAACGCAAGACACCAGAGCTTCGGTTCACATGAAATTTTTCATGTATTTATCATGCTTGGAAGCGCCTGCCATTTTATTGTAATGTATTTCTTTATCGCCGCAATGCCGGTTTAATAATAAGAAACCAAAGGGCATGATGCAGCGTCTTTCCCGGAACAGCGGAACCATTTTTAAACGGTCCCGCTGTTTTTTATATTCCCCGGCATACTTCAGCGCGGCGCCAGTTTTCCGGGGTGAGCTTCCATGTTTTCCTGGAAATCTGTCAGTCTCAGCTTCTCTTTTCTGGACAGCTTTTTAATGGCGCACTCCCGTCTCATCGCCTCTTCTCTGGTCGCGTATCCCTCATAATATACCAGGCGGACCGGCCCTCTGGCTTTCGTATACTTTGCGCCTTCACGGCCTCCGTTATGAGCCTGCAGCCGCTTTTCCAGACAGTTTGTCCATCCTGTATAAAGGCTTCCGTCAGCGCACTCCAGCATATATGTATAGTTCATCGTTCCGTTTTTTCCCTTTCTCCCGGAAGTTCTGTGTCCGGTTAGTTCAAAGCAGTCCATCTGCACGATCTATGTAAAGGACAGCCGCCGGCACGCTGGCAGCAGCGGCTGTCCCGGTATCTATATGAAAAGCAGCCGGGCATAACAGGTATTTTACAAAAAGAAAAGCAGGTAGGAGAACTTCCGGCTGCGGATTCTTATTCCCACCTGCTTTATTATACGAGGTTTTACTGATTTTGTGAATCATCCACTTTAAAGAACAGTTTCCTTTTACGGCAGATACATGATCGGATCAACGGGTTCTCCATTCTGCCTCATTGCAAAGTAAAGATTGCTTCCCTCTTTGCTGTAATACTTCGTAGGCGCGGCAATATAACCGATCGTTTCCCCCTGCTCCACAGTCTCTCCTTCTGAAACCGCAAGATCTTTCAGCTGTCCGTATATTGCCTGATATCCGTCTCCTAGTTCCATGGTTACCGTTGTTCCCGTCTGGGGATCCTCTTCAACAGAATATACAGTTCCCCTTACAGAAGCTGTCACCGGCGCGCCTTCCACCGCCTGTACGGCAATGGCCGGGCTTAATTTATACTGATCCAGAGTAGGAAAATAAGTAGTCTGATCCATATTATAATCCAGAAGGATATTTCCGTTCACCGGCCACTGCATCAGCGTATCCTCGGAAAAACTTAGTTCCGGAAGGGAAGCCGCCTCTGCGGAGACATCTGTCGTCTCCTCCATACCGGTTTCTGCAGTATCGGCCACATCCTCAGCATCCGTATCTGTTTTCTGCGCTGTTGTCTCTTCAGATCCGTTCTCCTGAAAATCCGGTTCATTTACCGTTGTATCTTCTGTTTCTGCGATATCATTTCCGGCAAGATTCCCCTCTCCGGCGTTTTCCAGATCCGCCTCTACCTGAGATGTTCCCGCATCGACCAGCGGTTCCTCTTCCATATTCTCCTCTACAGTCTGCGGGGCATTCTTATCCTGGATTATTTTTTCATCCGACGGGGCGGTCCCCAGCTGATAGACACCTATCCCGGCTGCGGCAAGAACTGCCAGAAGGGCTGTATTTGCGGCATATTTTATGATTCTGTTTTTCGTCATATTCCTTTCACCTCTGCTTATGATTTCTGTATTTATAGGGTGTCCAGAATATGTAAGTCTATTCAGTTTTTTTCAGATCATCCACATCACACTGCTCCATCGCGGGAAAATAAAAAGAAAGTATCTCTTCCCAGGAGCTTTCCGCCTCTGCCATGACATTCCCGCCATATTGAGAAAATCCAAGACCATGACCCCGTCCTTTACACAGGAAACGGATTTCTCCGCCTATTTCCTGTATGGTGAAATCAGACGATGAAAGTCCCATCCCTCTGGCAAAGGATTCACCTTCCAGAAGACTGCCATCTGCTGTAAGGCTGATTACATAACCGCTGTCGTCTCTCTCCTGAATCTCCAGTTCTGAAGGCATTTGCTGCATGGGTATATATGTACTGTTTATATAAGCAGGCGCATTTTTATCTCCGCCGCTGTCAACTGATTTTAAATAAGCATATCTGCTGTCATGAAAAGCAGATTCCCCGTCCCGTGTCTGTCCGCTGCTGATTTCATGATACGGAACAAGCTTCAGCTCTCCTTCAAAAGTCAGAATCTTTCCTTCCGTCTCTTGTACCGCTTTCTCATAGACAGGATCATAAAAATCCCATCCTGCGTGGCTTTCCCTTAATCCTGAAGCAATATCCGCAAGTATTTCCGGAATATATTTCTGTTCATCTATTTTACGCCAAAGATTTGTTCTTGCTATCACAGCCTGCGCTTCTATTGCAGCTGTTTCATAGTCCTTCGGGATCTGTACGCAAAGCGCGGCAGGAAGAAGATCCTCCGCATCCGGCATACGGTTTAGTAACGCCACATCCATACCATTTAGGATAATCGTGGTAAAATAAGGAAACAGCCATAAAAAGACAAATCCGGAAAACCACATCACTTCTTTTCGACTCATAGTTTTTCCTTCATTTGTTTTATCTTAATATATGACTATCTCTATAATTTTATTATTATACATTGGTCACAAGAAAACATATCCTGTAACTATCTCTGTATAAATAAATT
>NHCFR01400__coassemble_1915_pt1 | contig 9495 bp, 8 predicted proteins | sample NHCFR01400__metabat2_high_PE_032 | metagenome-assembled genome bin NHCFR01400 | reverse complement strand
CCAGAGAGAGTATACCGGTTGTATATACCCAGGTTGTACACATAACGATAAAACACGCAATAATATTTTCCCAGTACAGATATGTCAGGGGAAGAAGATATATGAATCCGCCAAGGAGCAAATTGCCGTCTCCCCGGATCGGCAGGAAGAGAGACGCAATTTTGATCAGTACGCATACAGTCGCCGTAAAGAGCGTATTTATGAGAACTGTCCTGACAGCGGTATATTTCCTTTCACAGCATCTGTCAAAGGTGATCAGATTGAGGATAAGCATTTCTAGTATCGGTATAAACTGAGGGACGGACATGATTATCTCCTTAATATGCGGATATGGCTTCTTTTGAAAGGATGGTTCCTCCGCCGAGTACGGTATCTCCGTCGTAGAGTACGGCGGCCTGTCCCGGAGTGACTGCGCGCTGAGGCTCGCGGAAGGTGATCTTCAGAAGATCCTCGTCCACCTGTTCCACAACAGCCGGCTGTTCCGGCTGACGGTAGCGCACCTTTACTTTGCATTCTGTCGGTCCGGGAAGATGATCCCAGGGGATCAGATTGATATCGCTGACAAAACAGTGGTCGGACATCAGATCCTGCTTTCTGCCGAGGATCACGGTATTATCCTCCAGGGATTTTCCGCATACATAGAGTGACTCGGGAGCGGAGATCCCCAGTCCCCGGCGCTGGCCGACAGTGTAGTGGATCTGGCCTTTGTGACGGCCGAGAACATTTCCCTCACGGTCCACGAAGTCTCCGGGCTGTGAATGTTTTCCTGTATATTCTTCAATAAAAGAAGCGTAATCGCCGTCCGGAACGAAGCAGATGTCCTGACTTTCCGGTTTTTCCGCGTTGACGAAACCCTGCTCCTGGGCGATGCGGCGGATATCGGCTTTCGTGTATCTGCCCAGAGGAAGGATCGTATGAGCGAGCTGTCTCTGGTTCATAGAGTACAGGACGTAACTCTGGTCCTTGGAGGGATCCAGCCCTTTTTTCAGAAGATACCTTCCGGTTTCGGGATTCTGTTCGATCCGGGCGTAGTGCCCGGTGGCGATATACTCAGCGCCCAGTTCCTCCGCTTTTTGGAGAAAGGCGTCGAATTTCAGAAAACGGTTGCAGTCAATACAGGGGTTGGGGGTGCTGCCGGCAAAGTAGGTATCCGTGAATTTTTGTATGACATTTTTGCGGAATTCTTCCTGCATGGGAAATACATAATAGAGCATCCCCAGACGTGCGGCCACATGCCTGGCGTCTTCTGTATCGGAAGGGGTACAGCAGGCCCGGGAACCTGCGGCGCTGCACTGCGGCTTATCATAAAGCTGCATGGTGGCGCCGGCGCATTCATAGCCCTGGTTCAGCATCAGATAGGCCGCAACACTGGAGTCTACGCCGCCGCTCATGGCGATAATGGCTTTTTTATTCATAGTAAGTCCTCCTTATGCGGAATCTTTTTATATGGATTCCGGTACGGGATTGATAACAGTTCTGACTGACATAATACATCCGTATGGTATCATTATCAGAGGATAGTGTCAATGAAAAAACTGTTGACAGAGATGGTATATCGTGCTATCATTCAACACATAAATAGACTGAAAGAAAAGGAGGAAGAGCGATGTTTACAGTAAATGCAGAGCAGAAGAGCATGTACGGTATGATGAATCAGGGAATGCGAATGGACATGTGCATGTATATGTCTATGTTTTGCTGTGCGTTTATGTATCAGAGTCTTCCTGAAGCGTCAGCCGTCCAGGTGAGAATCACAGGCGGTGCCGGATTGTAAATAAAACATATCTTAACAGATATCGGATTGGCTTACATCTGCAGGAAGATCCCTTTGGACTTCCTGTTTTTTCAGTTTAGAGGAAATTAAGGAAGATTCAGAGGAAAGAAAACTGAATACGGAAAAGAAAAAATTATAAGACAGGAGAGAAAGAAATATGAAAAACAGAAAATTACTGGCAGGAACATTAGCAACAGCACTTGCGCTGGGAACACTGGCGGGCAACGCGGTTCTCGTAAACGCGGAGGACGACAAGACAATCACTGTCGCAGCGTCTGCAACTCCCCATGCGGAGATCCTGGAGCAGGCGGCTCCCCTCCTTGAGGAAGAGGGATGGAAACTGGACGTTACCGTTTTTGAAGATTATGTACAGCCAAACCTGGTAGTGGACAGCGGCGACTTTGACGCCAACTATTTCCAGCACATCCCCTATCTGGATGATTTTAACGAAGAACATGGAACCAGCCTTGTAAACGCAGGCGGCATCCATTACGAACCCTTCGGTATCTATCCGGGAACCAAGGAAGATTTAAGCGAGCTGGAGGAGGGCGACGTGATCGCTGTTCCCAATGACACCACCAATGAGGCGAGAGCCCTTCTCCTTCTTCAGGACAACGGCGTGATCAAGCTGAAAGACGGCGTGGGCCTGGAGGCGACAGCAAGAGATATCGAGGAGAATCCCAACAACGTGGAGATCCAGGAACTGGAAGCGGCTCAGGTATCACGTGTGGCGGAAGAGGTTGCCTTTGTGGTATTAAACGGAAACTACGCTCTTCAGGCGGGCTATTCCGTATCCAAAGACGCAGTGGCCTATGAGAAATCCGATTCCGAAGCGGCTCAGACATATGTGAATGTGATCGCGGTACAGGAAGGAAACGAAGACAGCGATAAGATCAAAGCGCTGGTAGACGTCCTGAAATCCGATGAGATCAAAGATTTTATCACTGAGAATTACGACGGCGCGGTAATTCCTTTTGAGGACAGCGCAGAAGAAACAGAAGCAGCGGAATAACTGCCGGACACGGAACGATCAATCAGTGAGAGACGGAGGATTTGTAAATCATGGAACCTATTATACAGGTGGAACATCTCTGTAAAAGCTTTGAGGCGAAGGGCGGCACGGTGGAGGCTGCGAGAGATATCTGCTTCTCCATCGAAAAGGGTGATATCTTCGGTATCATCGGACTGTCCGGCGCGGGAAAAAGCACTCTTGTACGGTGCCTGAACCTTTTGGAACGTCCTACTTCCGGAACGGTGCGCGTACACGGAAAGAATCTTACAGAGCTTTCAGAGAAGGATCTGAGAAAAGAGCGGAGAAAGATCGGCATGATCTTCCAGCACTTTAATCTTCTGATGCAGAGGACCGCGCTGGACAATATCTGTTTCCCTATGGAAATAGCCGGGATCAGGAAAAAAGAAGCACGGAAGAAAGCCATGGAATATCTGGAGATCGTCGGACTGGAGGACAGAGCTCTGTCTTATCCGGCGCAGCTTTCCGGAGGTCAGAAGCAGAGAGTGGCGATCGCAAGAGTTCTTGCCTCTGATCCGGATATCCTGCTCTGCGACGAGGCAACCAGCGCGCTGGATCCTCAGACGACACGGGCTATCCTTGGACTTCTGAAGGAGATCAACCAGAAATACGGTATCACGATTGTGGTGATTACTCATGAAATGAGCGTGGTTCAGGAAATCTGCAACAAAGTGGCGGTTCTTGACGAAGGCGTTCTGGCGGAGACGGGAACAGTGGAGGAGCTTTTCCGCAGCCCGAAAACAGAGGCGGCCCGCAAGCTGATCTTCAGCGGAAGGAATCAGATCCAGGAAATGAAAGGAAAACATCTGATCCGTGTAACCTTTGAGAACAAATCTTCTTTCGAGCCGGTGATCGGCAATCTGGTACTGGAATACCGGACTCCCGTAAATATCCTATACGCGGATACGAAGAATATCAACGGACAGGCGGAGGGCGAGATGATCCTCCAGCTTCCGGAGGACAGGGATATCGCCGAGAAGATGATCGTTTATCTTAAGAATATACATATGGGAGTGGAGGTACTGAGTGCAGATGCTGGATACTGATACAATTATGATGCTGGTGGAAGGCACCAGAGATACATTATATATGACACTGATGTCGACACTGTTCGGCTATGTACTGGGGCTTCCCATGGGGATTATCCTTACTGTGACAGATAAAGACGGGATCCGTCCCAATGCCGCAGTGTACAAAGTGCTGGATGTGATCGTAAATATCCTGCGAAGCGTTCCCTTCCTGATCCTTTTGATACTGGTAATGCCTTTTACCAAAGCCATTGTGGGAAAAACCTACGGTTCTACAGCTACTATCGTACCGCTGGTGATCGCGGCAGCGCCCTTTATCGCCAGAATGGTAGAGTCTTCTCTGAAGGAAGTGGATCCGGGCGTGATCGAGGCTGCAGTGAGTATGGGAGCTGGAACGGGAACTGTCATCTGGAAAGTGATGCTGGCGGAAGCCAGAACGTCTCTTCTGGTAGGCGTTACCATTGCCATCGGAACAATCCTGGGATACTCCGCTATGGCGGGAACTGTCGGAGGCGGCGGTCTGGGAGACATCGCCATCCAGTACGGTTACTACCGCTATGAAACAGAGATCATGATCGTGACCGTTGTCGTGCTGGTTGTACTGGTGCAGATCCTTCAGAGTATCGGAATGATGGTTTCCCGGAAACTGGATAAGAGGAAATAAACAATTATTTTATATATTTTATAAATATATTAGAAATTATACAAATTCTCATCACATTTATAGTATATGATGTAATTGTCTTAAAGGAAAGCACCTTTAAGACCGCCGGTAACGATCCATTGCCGGGAGAGTTGCCGGAACTCTTTCCTTTCCCTAAAAATAAAAAGAAACGTAAAACAGCCGCCCGCCTGGCAAGATCGCCGGGTAAGCGGCCGTTTTTCTGTCTGCGTCAGAGATTCTGGAGACACAGGCAGGCAGAAGAAATCTTATTGTCTGCGGTAACGGTTAAAGCAGGAATAGATTTCCTGGACGCGGGGCAGGGCATAGCCGCAGGGGATATAGGAACCCTCCGCAAAGAAGGCCAGTCCTTTTACGTCCAGCTGCCTGTGGAGATACTGTACGATTTCCGGAAGCGTGCGTTTTCCGTCGATCAGGTTCTCCGCCGCATGTTTCAGAAGAAGTCCCAGCGCGGCGGTCTGTTCGGTATCGGTGATCTGTTCCAGGTAACGGAGATCCACCTCCTGTTTACCAAGAAGAAAACCGTCTTTTCCATGTACTTTTACTTTCAGTCTTTCTTCCCGGCCGGAATGTCTGCCGGGACGGGGAGACGGAGCTGCCGCCCTGGTCATGATCCGGCGGCTTTCCGGCATGGCGAAGTCGGGAGCGCCGGAGGGGGTTAAGGGATATTCCCGACACAGATTTTTTACTTTTTCCGTGATATCCACAGGGCGGTAACAGTCCATCTGGATAACGGTATCCGCGATATGGAAGAACGCGCCGGAGCTTCCGGCCACCAGGATGGTGGAGATATCTGCTTTTTCATACAGATCACGGGCCCGTTCCAGAAACGGGGTGATAGGTTCCTTTTCCCGGGCGATCACTTTCTGCATGAAAGAATCCCGGACCATGAAATTGGTGGCGGAAGTGTCTTCATCCAGAAGGAAGACGCGGCTTCCGGCCTCGATTCCTTCCACGATCCCGGCAGCCTGGGAAGTGCTGCCGCTGGCATCCTCTGTAGAAAAACAGCGGGTGTCTTTTTTGTTGGGAAGATCGTTGATAAAAAGAGAAATATCCACGTCTTTGATAAAACGCCCGTCCTCGGAACGGAGTTTCAAAGCGGAGTTGTCCGTGATCACATACTCTCTTCCGTCCCCGGCAATGTGGTCGTAAACTCCCAGCTCCAGGGCGTTCAGGAGGGTGGATTTGCCGTGGTATCCGCCGCCCACAATGAGGGTGATCCCACAGGGTATCCCCATGCCGGAGATTTTGCCTCTATGAGGAAGATCCAGAGTGATCCTGAGAGATTCCGGCGACTGGAATGGCACGGAGTCCTTCATGGGAAGAGAAGAGATTCCGCTTTCTCTGGGAAGAACCGACCCGTCGGCCACGAACGCCGCAAGGGAAAGTTTTTTCAGGCGGCTGCGGATATACCACTGGTCTTCCGCAAGAAAGATGGTCTGCTCCAGCGCGGAGGCGCTGAGATTTCTGTAATAAAAAGATTTTTCCACACAGACGGGAAGAAATTCAAAAAGGATCTTTTCCAGTTCTGGCGCGTTGATGGTGCGCCCGTTGGCCGGGAATCCGATAAAAAAACGGGATACGATCTCTTTGTCCGTGATCTCGCAGGCTGTCCGGGTGAGAACCTCCTGGCCGCAGCGGCTGACAGAGATCAGGCCGCTTTTGCCCGAACCTTTCGCCTGGAAAGTGAAACGGTTGATCTGCCGCGCGAACTGCCTGGTGAGGAAGTCGCAGAGGGCTCTGCGGGTGACGGCGTCTTTATGATATTCTGACGGAAAACCCGCGTCTTTAAGGGGAACGCGTATGCTGATATGGGAGGGAGACGCAAAGGGATCTCCCTGTACATGGTCGATAGATAAAGTATAACGGTCAAATCTGTATGCGCCCCGCAGAGATTTGTACGCAGGGTAGCTTTTGCGGTGAATAGAGCGGAGCATATTCAGAAGATCCGATGAATTCTGCATGAAAACTGCCTCCTTTGATGATGTGATGGATCAGGTGACGCCGGAGATATATTTTTTTATCCGGACGCCGCCATAATTCAGATTTTAGAATATCCGGCGGAAAATATCAATCTTTTCTCAGGAAGGAATTACAGTGGATTTTCCCGGCTGTTTGCACTATAATACCAGATGGGAGAAGAGATACGGACAGAGTTTTTCTTAAGTATAAAATTCCGAGCAGAATGAGATAAATATGATGAAAGGTGGAATAGATTATGGAACGAAAAAACGCATGGCTGGATTACACAGAGCAGGATGAAAAGGAGCTGGAGCAGACCGCCAGGGCTTACCGTCTGTTTCTCGACGCGGGCAAAACAGAAAGAGAGTGCGTGGAAGAACTGGTAAGACAGGCAGAAGAGGCGGGATATGTTTCTCTGGAGCAGAAAAAAGCTTCCGGAGAAAAGATCAAAACCGGAGATAAAATATATGCGGTGGGTATGAAAAAGATCATGGCGCTTTTCCACATAGGACAGGAACCGCTGGAAAACGGCATGAACATTCTGGGAGCCCATATCGACTCTCCCCGTCTGGATGTAAAGCAGAATCCTCTTTACGAAGATACAGATCTGGCGTATCTGGATACCCATTATTACGGCGGCGTGAAGAAATACCAGTGGGTGGCGCTGCCCCTTGCGATCCACGGCGTGGCAGTGAAGAAGGACGGAACTGTTGTAAAAGTGGCGGTAGGCGAAGAAGAAGCAGATCCGGTGGTCTATATCACCGATCTTCTGATCCATCTGGCAGGGAAACAGATGCAGAAAAAGGCTGCAGAGGTGATCGAGGGAGAGAACCTGGACATCCTTATCGGCAGCAGGCCGCTGAAAGACCTGGACGATGATAAGAAGAAAGAAGCGGTTAAAGCCAATGTGCTGAACATCCTGAAAGAAAAGTATGATATTGAAGAGGAGGATTTCCTCTCTGCGGAGCTGGAGATTGTTCCGGCGGGAAAAGCAAGAGACTGCGGTCTCGACAGAAGCATGGTGGCAGGTTACGGCCAGGACGACAGGGTTTGCGCCTATACTTCTTTCCTGGCAATGATGGAAATGGAAAATCCGGTAAAAACATCCTGCTGTCTGCTTACGGACAAAGAGGAGATCGGCAGCGTAGGCGCGACGGGAATGCAGTCCAGATTCTTTGAGAACACCGTGGCGGAACTTATGGAAGGAATGGGAGATTATTCCGATCTGGCTCTGCGCAGGGCGCTCAGCCGTTCCTGCATGCTTTCTTCTGATGTAAGCGCCGGCTATGATCCCGCTTACGCAGAGTGCTTTGAGAAGAAAAACAGCGCTTATCTGGGAAGAGGAATCGTTCTGAACAAGTATACCGGAGCCAGAGGCAAATCAGGCTCCAACGACGCCAACGCGGAATATGTGGCAAGAGTACGAAAAGTCTTTGACGATCACAATGTAGCTTTTCAGACTGCGGAACTGGGCAAAGTTGACGTGGGCGGAGGCGGAACCATCGCCTATATCGCCGCTCTTTACGGAATGGAAGTTATTGACAGCGGCGTGGCTGTCCTCAGTATGCACTCTCCCTGGGAAGTAACCAGCAAGGCGGATATTTATGAGGCGAAAAAGGCTTATAAAGCGTTTCTCCTGGATGCCTGATCCGGGATGGTTTCACAGTTTTTCCTTATTCCTGTCACGAAGCCGTCACATCTTCTGTGTATCTTAGGGGATGTAAACGATAACCATACATCGGGAAACAGAACCGGGGGCCGGTGGAACCAGCGACAGAAAGGACTTGATTTTATGAAACGCAGATACGCAGCTATGATCCTGGGGCTTACCCTGGCACTTACATCCGTTAATCTTGTCTGCGCGGCAGACGCCGCCACAGAAACGACGGATACAGCATCGGACAGTACATCATCAGATACGGACGCGTCAAATGACACGGCAGAAACAACGGGAACAGCTGATGCGGCAACGGAAGAAGATGAAATCTACGGGGAAGTTACAGCTGTGGACGGCAGCAGTATTACGGTGAATATTGGAACACTGAAAGAAGATGCGGCAGTGACCGAGGATTCCAATGGCGGCAGTACAGAGACAGAAAGCGATACCGCAGAGTCTGACAGTAGCTCCACAGAGGATACAACAGACAGCACTACTGCAGATGATACATCGGACAGCACGACTATAGACGATACATCGGACAGCGCCGATACGTCGGACGCGGCAGATACCGGAGCGTCATTCGTTAGCGGCGGGGATCAGAAGGCAGCGCTGGAGATCGGGGAGGATTTTCAGACGATCACAGTCACAGACACCACAATATATGAAAAGGACGCTTCGGCTGTAACGACGGAAAACAACAGCGGCACGGCAGAGGAAGACACGACGGATACGGAAGAAAGAGCATCGGCAGATACCGGCAGCGACGAGTCGGCCGCTGATACGGAGAGCACAGACGGTGAGAGTGGAACAGATGCTTCCGCAGATGTGGACGCTTCTTCAGACAGTACGGCCGATACAGCGGACAGTACCGCGTTCTCTGCTGTGACAGAAGTGGAAGTGGATACCGTGGATCCTTCGATGACAGATGCAGTTTCCTTTGACGATATCAAGGTTGGAGATATCGTAAAAATAACTCTGGATGATGAGGGCAACGCAGATACGGTGACTGTTCTGAGCAAGTCCTCTGAAGACAGTATGGAAACTGTAGAGGATGTGGCTGCGGATACAGCGGAAGATACCTCAGGCACATCGGATACAGCCGACAACACGGAAATAGCGGAAAGCTAAGATACAGACTGAAAAAAGAATAACACACAGGTGGGACGGCGCGGAGCTTCAGGATCGTAAGACAGCGCCGGCCTGTCTGAATTTTTGTTAAGAAAAAACAAAAAAGCTGTTGACAAAAATATGATTATGAAGTAGAATACTATTTGTTGCGAAGGTAATCGCAAAGGATGTGCGTTTAGCTCAGCTGGATAGAGCGTTTGGCTACGGACCAAAAGGTCGGGGGTTCGAATC
>NHCFR01400__coassemble_1473_pt1 | contig 11749 bp, 10 predicted proteins | sample NHCFR01400__metabat2_high_PE_032 | metagenome-assembled genome bin NHCFR01400 | reverse complement strand
AGACATACAATTCGTTTCTTCATGTTTCTCACCTCATATTTTAACAACTTATTGTAACAATTGCGAAATATCTTTCTGAACTTCTTTTACATATTACCACAGGCACCCCGGGAATGCAAGGGTAAATCTTAAAAAACTTTAATATTTTGTAACATTTATTAAAGATTATGAAATATGCCGCAGTAAATCCCGCCAGTTCTTCAGCCAAAAACCCTCCTCTGACGCCAGAGGAGGGTTTCCATTATTACAAATTTCAGCTGAACAGATCCGCCAGAATCTGATTCGCCGTCATATTTTTATATCCGTTGGGATCAGACAGCGTACTGCTGTTCCAGCGGAGATAATTCCCCCGACGGATGTAGTTGCCGCAGGAGGTATGATAATCATATTTGCTGAATCCGCTGAATTTGGACATATACTGCTGTGCCAGCTGGATTGCCTGGCTGTCATAATCGCCGTCCGGAGTAGTTGTTCCGGAAATCTGACATCCTGCCTGCGGAGTAGAGTGTACGATCACCGCACTCTTATCCGCGCACTGTCCCAGCACGATCCAGGTGTGGCCGCTGTCGAATCCGATATCGCCCGGATACAGTTTATATCCCGTCTTGGAAAGATAGTTCTGATTATAAACTGTTCCCCAGCCCCGGCTCTGATAACTGCTTCCCACATCGCCGGATACCACCGTATAGCCGCCGCCCTGTCCGGAGGACGTATGCATTACCTGATATGCCGCCCAGCCTACGAAACCGGAGCAGTCAAGACCTTTGGCTCGGTTGGCCACACTGAGGTCATCATAATTCTTGTAATCATAGCTGCTGTTCTGACTGTTGTACCATGACACCCAAGTGGGACTCACACCCTTTCTGGTGGAATCGTTCCAGCCGCCGCCCCATACATAGAGAGCCCGGCCTACCGGCTGCATGGCGCCCAGAAGATAATTCTTAATAGTCCGTGTTCCTGTAGGCGTCGTGGGCCTGATTGCTGCATCATTGTCAGATGCAGTTCCGCTGTTTGACGAATCATCGTTCTCCGGAACGACCAGCCATCCGTCCGACTTGAAAGTATACTCCACTCCGTCGATCACCCTGGTTCCGGTAACCATCACCGCGGTGTCGGGATCAAAATAACGTTTCCTTCCCTGGCTGTCCTGAAGCCAGCCCGTCGCCGCCACTCCGGTGCTGGTATTGAAGTAATACACCCTGCCCGCCACGGTACGGAGACCCTTCAGCATTACGCCGGCGCTTGTGAAATAACGCCTCTGGGTCTGATCCCTGGAAGTAAGCCAGCCTGTCGCCATTATGTAAGTGCCGCCCCGGAAGTATCGGGTATTCCCGTTGGCAGCCGTAAGGAAACCGCTTTTGGCAGCTCCCGTGCTTCCGTCAAAATAATAGTAATAATTGCCAACCTTCTTCAGGCCTTTGTACATGACGCCTGTGGTTGGGTGGAAATACCACCTCTGATTCTTGCTGTTCCGCATCCATCCGGTGGCCATCACATAAGTATTCGGCTGGAAATATCTGGTGTTGCCGTTTGCGGCCCTAAGAAATCCTGTCTTCGCCCAACCTGTGTTTCCGTCAAAATAATAAGACTTGCCGCTGATCTTCTGCAGACCGGTGCGCATGGCTCCTGTCTGAGGATCGAAATAACGGCATCTTCCGCCGGAAATCTTGTACCATCCTTTGTACAGGACGCCTGTACGGGTATTCAGATAATATTTCTTCCCGCCAAGAGTGAGCCATCCTGTCACACGCTTTCCGTCTTTATAATAGTAGGTTTTCCCGTTTATCGTACGGAAGCCTGTGGTCGCCGCTTTCGTCTCCACAGTAGTCGCCTGCACTGTGAATCCAATAGCAAAAATCATAAGACCCAGAAGAATCCCCCAGAATTTCCAGTTTCTTCTTACCTTTCCCATATCCATCCTCTTCCTGATTGCAATCTGTTACTTTTTGTCTCTATTTTTTACAATCTTGTTACAATAGTATGTAGGTATTATATCTCATGTTTTTCCTGCCGTCAATATTTTTATTGTAAACGAAACAAGTAAAAAAGTGAAGGACAGTATCCTTCACTTTTCAGGCTGATTTATGCAGTTCTCTTTGACCCCGGCGTTATTATAACAGATGTCTGCGGAGTTCCGCGCCGTCCAGCGCGCTGAGATATGCCGGCGGCACATCAAATACGGTCTTACATCCTGTCTGTCCTTCCTGGCTCATCCTCCAGGCGGCGCGGGCATAGGCAACGATCACGGAAGAAGTAAATTCCGGATTGGAATCCAGCTTCAGGCTGTATTCGATCACATGACGGTTCTCATCATTCCACCCTGTACTGCCGGTACGGATCACAAATCCACCGTGGGGAATACCGCTGTGGTCGCGTTTCAGTTCCTCTTCAGAGATAAAATGAACAGTGGTATCGTATTCGTCGAAATAGTTGGGCATCGTCTTGATCTCCTGCTCGATGCGGGCAAGATCCGCTCCCTCTTCCGCAACAACAAAACATTCTCTTGTATGTTTCTGTCTTGTGGTCAGTTCGGGATCCTCGCCCCGGCGCACCGCCTCCAGAGCCGCCTCCACAGGGATCGTATACTGTTTGCCATCCTTCACTCCTTCAATCCTGCGGATAGCGTCGGAATGACCCTGGCTTACGCCTTTGCCCCAGAAAGTATAATCTTTGCCGTTGGTAAGAATCGCATTAGCATACATTCTGTTCAAAGAGAACATTCCGGGATCCCAGCCTACGGAGATAATGCCTACATGTCCGCTTTCTGCCGCAACACGATCCACATCATCGAAATGCTCCGGAATCCTGGCGTGAGTATCAAAGCTGTCCACTACATTAAACCACTGGGCATATTTCGGAGTCTGTACCGGAAGATCTGTGGCGCTGCCCCCGCAGAGGATCAGCACATCGATCTTGTCTTTCATTTTTTCCGCATCCTGCGCACGGTAAACGCCGGCAGTCTCTGTAAGAATCTTAAGTGTCTCCGGATCGCGGCGTGTAAATACAGCCACAAGTTCCATGTCCGGATTATGCTTAATGGCACATTCCACACCCCTTCCAAGATTTCCATAACCCATAATTCCAATTCGTATACTCATTTCTTCTCTCCTTCTTCTTACTTAATATTTCTGTTTGATATTCTCCACACCGGAAAACATTCCGCCTCATACTTACGCCTGTCAGCAGCAGAGTATCCCGCTTCCGGGACAGCAGACGCTGCAGGCCATATTTGCAAGGCAGAGTTTCAGGCAGAGACTGTCGTCGCTTACCGGCATTCCGCCGAAAGGATTCTGCTGTTCCTGGTACCATGTACCGCCGCCCTCCATACGCTGGAGCATCGCCCGGTACTGCATATTATCCGGTTCCAGACGGACAGCCTCCCGGATATCGTTCAGGGCATTCATATTATTGCCAAGTCCCATGTTGGCCACAGCTGAAAGGTAATACCACTGGCCGTTTCGCTGCTGCAGAGCGGACAGCACATTCATTGCCTCCCGGTAATGACCGCTCTGGATATAGTTGGCCGCCGCCTGTCTCCGGATCGCCTCCTCATCCTGATAGCCGCTCCGTGTCTGGCCGCCGAACCCGCCGTAATTTCCAAAACCGCCGTAGCCTTCGTATGAAGAACCGTATTCCCGCTCCTTCATGATCTGGTCGTACGCCTGCTGAACTTCTTTAAATTTCTCTTCCGCCTGTGCCTTATTCGGATTGTTGATATTGGCATCCGGATGATACTTTCTGCTGAGCCGTCTGTATGCTTTTTTTATTTCTTCGTCCGACGCGTCTCTCGACACGCCCAGAACGCTGTATGGATCAGTCATATTATTTTTTCTCCCGCTCTTCCTTCCGTTTCTTAGAAACCGCCTCAAAGCGGCACCATACGCCGGAGTACAGAATATTGCGGAGTATATCCGCATATTTAATAATAGGAAGTTTCTCGAACTCCCTGCAGGCCTCGGACATCATCATGATCAGAATATTCTGCACCCGTTCCTGAAACCCTTCCATTATATAATCTTCAGAAAAAGGATTGTAATTTCCTTTTTCCACATCCTTCTCCACATCCTCATAGGCGTCCATAATATAGATAAACTTGCCCAGATAGAAACCCATGCGCCGGAGCCCGGCCTCCCAGGCGTCTTCTTTGTATGCAAAAATCTCTTCCATGATCCTGCCGAAACACCCCGCCATTTTATCAAGGTCTTTTTCTCCGGCTTTCTCCATGGCCGAAAGCTCTTTCAGAAGTTTTACCACACGGGCGGTTTTATTTCTGGAAGCAGTCTCCGCTTTCCGGTCGTCTCTCTCCAGAAGCTTCGCCATGGCAAGTCTGATGACTTTTCTGTCGTCCTGCCAGTCATCCAGGCATTTATAATACGCCAGAAAAACATTCATATCTGCCGCATACTCTGTGATCTCGTTCTTCCTGACTGCCTGTTTCCTTACAGGATGCATAATGCAGCGTGTGGTTCCCCTGTATGTGGGCGGCTCATAAAGTCCGCTGAGCAGAAGGATCACAAAAGTCATATCATATGTCAGCGTGATCTGTCCCGGGATTCCGTACCGTTCCCGAAGTTCCCGGCAAAGTCCGCAGTAGAAAGCACGGTACAGATCAAAATCCCTGAATTTTATTTCCGGCTTGTTCATTACCACATAACCAAACATAAATCCACCGCTTTCCGCTGTCCGCAAAGTCTTTTCGCCGGTCAGCTGTTTTTAATAAATTTCGTATGACATTTCGGACAGTCGATCTCGATACGCCCTTTGCCTCTGGGGATCCTGATCTTCTGACCGCAGCTCGGACATGTATATATGTGATGTGTCCTGCGCTGCTGCATAATATTTTTTTCCCGGCGGAGTCTCTGCCGGATCCCGGACGTCATGGAAAGATACTTTTCATTTTCGCGGTATCTCTTCTGGATATTCCGGGAAAACATCCTGAAATAAGTGTAAATGATGGCAATAAGGCCAATCGTATTCAGAAGAGCGCCCACCGCACTTCTTCCTGGAAAGAATATCGAGATCACAATACATGCCAGCGCGACTACCATTGTAAACCGCGCAAATGCGTCAACACCATACCGGCCTTCCATGAATTTCAGAAATTTTTCTCTCATTTAAATAATCACTCCTGTATTGCTGCTTATCTGTCTGTACATACCTGGAAAATATAAAATTTAAGATAGTAGGATTCGTCCGCCGCCCATAATATAGGATGATCCGGCGCCTGAGTCCTGTACTCCACCTGTCTGAGACGCTTATGAGCATTCCCCGCCGCCTGGGCGATGGTTTTCGTAAAAAGCTCATAATCCATGAAGTGGGAACAGGAGCAGGTCGCGAGGAATCCGCCCTCCTTCACCAGCTTCATAGCTCTCAGATTGATCTCCCGGTATCCCCGCACCGCATTCTTCACTGAACTTCTGGACTTGGTAAAAGCAGGCGGATCAAGGATCACCACATCATATGTCTCGCCTTTCTCTTCCAGTTCCGGAAGAAGCTCAAAAACATCCGCGCAGAGGAATTTCACCCTGTCCTCCAGATGGTTCAGACGGGCATTACTCTCAGCCTGATCCACTGCCAGCTGCGAGGCGTCCACGCCCAGCACTTCTCTGGCTCCTGCGATTCCCGCATTCAGGGCAAATGAACCTGTATGGGTAAAACAGTCCAGAACTTTTCCGCCCCGGCAGAGCTTCTGTATTGCCAGACGGTTGTATTTCTGATCCAGAAAGAATCCTGTCTTCTGTCCGTCACGGACATCCACCTGATATTTCACTCCGTTTTCTTCAATCTGAACAAGCGTAGGAAATTCCGGTCCGATAAATCCTTTATACAGTTCCATCCCCTCCTGCCGGCGAACCTTCACATCACTTCTCTCGTAAATCCCGCGGATACAGATCCCGTCCTCCAGAAGAACCTTCTTAAGGATCCCAAGAATTTCCATTTTCAGCCGGTCGATCCCCAGCGCCAGGGACTGTACCACAAGTACATCTGAGAATTTGTCCACCACAAGTCCGGGAAGAAAATCAGCTTCTCCGAAGATCAGACGGCAGCTGCCTGTGTCCGTTACCTTTTTGCGGTATTCCCAGGCGTTCCTCACCCGTTCCTCAAGAAAACAGCTGTCAATCTTCTGATTCTCATCTCTGGTGAGCATTCGTACCGTGATCCTGGAACTGGTATTAATAAATCCCTTCCCCATCGAATATCCGTCGAAGTCTCTTACCAGTACAATATCACCATTAACAAAACTTCCCATGACAGAGGCGATCTCATTGTCAAAGATCCACATACCTCCCGCTTTCAGAAGACGGCCTTCCCCCTTCTTCAGCGTTACCACAGCCAAACTCATGTCTAATCTCCTCTCTCTGATCGCGGCATCTTCCATTTATTCTAGCACAGTTGCCATCTGTTTTCCACTATTTCCGCAAAGACACAGAAATTTCACGCGTAAAAGGGGAGACTTCCGTCTCCCCTCACTTATAAATATACTATATGAAATTGCCGGAATGAGCTTAATAAACTACCTGCTCACCGGTTCCTTCTTCCGTATAAACTTCTTCTGTATAAGCCTCTTCAGCCGGTGCAGCCTCTGCCGCATCCGCAGAAGTACCTTCTCCGTAAAGCTCAGCAAAGAACTTCATAGTATCGTCATACAATCCCTGTCTTACTTCCGGAGTCTGTGCCGCAAGAAGATCGTCCGCCGCCGGTTCCGCGTCGATACTGAAAATCTTCTTCATCTCTGAGTTGACCATATTCAGCTCCGCAGACATATATGTCTCTGTTCCGTCAGGAACATAGGACATTCCGCCGTCGTTCAGAACAGTAAGGTAAGCGTCCAGCACCTTCTGGGAAAGAGATGTGCCCACTGCAGGATCAGCTGTGGTGTCAAGAGTTACAGATGCCGCTGCCGCCGGATCTCCTGTTGCAGTCTGGAGAGCCGCCGCGTCTCCCTCATATTCTCCTTTGCAGAAGTTCTGGGTAGTTTCATACCGGGTTCTTGCCTCCTCACTGAGGGAATCCAGACTTACAGAATTGTCTGCTCCTGTCTCTGTGGATGCTTCGGGAACTGTCTCCTCCGGTACAGACGGATCCACTACGGTTCCGTCGTCCGCTGCCTCCGGTGTCTCCATTACAATGCCTTCATCTGCAGATGCTTCCGGAATCTCTGTTCCTGCGCCTTCCTCATAGACGTCGCCTTCCGGAATACTCTCAGTTCCTTCCGTGGATGCCTCGGGTGTCTCCGCGCCCTCCTCATAAACGTCGCCTTCCGGAATGCTCTCGGTTCCTTCGGCAGATGCTTCCGGCGTCTCCGCGCCTTCCTCATAGACATCGCCTTCCGGGATGCTCTCGGTTCCTTCCGCAGATGCTTCCGGTGTCTCCCCGCCTTCTACATATGTTTCGCCTTCGGGAATTCCGGTCTCATTCTCAGAAGTCTCTCCGCCTTCTTCTATCGGGGTGTCGCCCATGGTCTCTTCTGCAAGACTGGGGTCCTCTGTGGAACTCTGTTTCACATCATCCCCGAGAACAGAAGGATCTACAGTCTCTGTGATATCCTCGCCGTCGCCTTCGGTATCCTCTGTATTCTCAACATCCTCTGTGCCTTCTCCCTCTTCAGGAGCCGGTGTCTCAGTTGCCTGAACCTCGTCTTCCTTGTCCATGCTCTCCTGGATCTCCTCCAGGGTATTCTTCATCTGTTCAATGTCATAACTCTGCTGCGCGATCTGCTGAAGCAGGGAAACGATCGCATTCATCTCTTCTTCGCTGAAATTCACGTTATTCTCTACAGCGATGTTATTGACAATATTATAGATCTCGTCCGCATTCTGCACATTCTCGCCAATGATCTGAAGCTTCGCCTGGTTGATGATGTTGGTAGCGTTGTCTTCGCCCACCTGCTGGGCAAGATTTCCTGTTACCACAACCTCTTTCGTTGCCAGATCTTTTTTCTCTGTATCCAGTTTCTGTCCTACAGCTGTCTCGTAGGCCATCATAACTCCTGTCAGGGCTCCTGTACCGGACACTTCATAGGGGCATGCCGCAACCGCTTCGCAGTTGGAAATTCCCGCGGTGGAAAGAGCGTTCGCGATCATCTTTCCTGTTACATAATTGAGATTTGCCGTTCTTACTTTAATGCCGCCGGACTGCGTCGGCTTAACATAGGCACAGCTTAAGGTTCTTGTTCCGATCTGCTCCAGCGGAATATAATTACCGAGATACTCTCTCTCATCCGCATTGGTAACGGTAAGGATCTGCACTTCGCTGGCGTTCGCCTTAAAGTACTGCATCATTGTATTCTTCTGATCCTGAGTCAAATCCGCTCCCAGTGTCACTACTCTGGAAGCATCCGCCATAGCCGGAACCGCGCTTCCTGCGGTAAGACAAAGACTGCACAGCACAGCCGTGATCACACTTCTTTTTCTCATAATCCAGTCCTCCATTCATTTATACGCTTTAAAGACATTCTTATTATAGCACACCTTTGCGCATAATTGTATTATTTACTTTCCGTTTCTTTATAATATTAAATTTCAGAGGACGGGAGCTTCCGTGCTTCTTTTTCTGCCTTCGGATACTCGTTGCAGAGCAGACGGTACGCCGGCTCGTCTTCCTCGATCGTCGGAAATCTTCCAATGGGCTCGTAGAAACGGTTGTCGTTCTCATCGTCGTTGCACATGGATACTTCGCCCAGCAGAACCGCCCCTGTACCTTCTTCCACATGGAAATCGTGATAAAGATATGGCTGGATCGTAATGCTCTCGCCCGGAGTCAGTCTTACGCGGGTTCCTGCCGGTACAGTGTATGTACGGCCGTCGCTGTGTACTGTCACAGCAGTATCCGCGAACTGTCCGTCTTCTGTGGAATTATATACAGTGATCAGGACGTTTCCGCCGCCACGGTTGATAATGTCTTCCATCTTGTTCCAGTGGAAGTGCATGGGAGCCATCTGACCTTCATTGACCATCAGGAGTTTCTCCGCATAGGGCTTCGTATATCTGTCGTCTTTTGCATTTCCGTTCCGGATAGTGATCAGGGCAAAACCGACCTCGTCAAATTTACCCAGCCCATAGTCTGTAATATCCCATCCCAGCATGTTGTCGCGGATCTCGTCATATTCGTGATTCTTTGTCTTCCACTCCTCCGGCGTCCAGCTGCAGAACGGGGGAGTCTCAAATCCGTGTTTTTTAATCAATGCTTCCATGTCTTTGATTGCTTTATTGATTTCTGATCGTTTCATCCTTATTCTCCTCCTCTGATTTCCCCGGACCTATCCGTTTCAAAGAACCTCCAGGAAAACCTGTATCCTTCCGCCGCAGACAAGCCCTTCTTCCCCTGCTTCCTCTCCGGTAAGAATTTCTTCCGTGAGACGGGGACGGGGATCCGCTTCTTTCAGGATGCGAAGGCACTGGTGCATGACCCGGCTCTCCATACAGCCGCCACCGATAGTTCCGATAAGCCGGCCGTCCGGAAGCACCGCCATTTTTGTTCCAATCTCCCGAGGTGCGGATCCCCTGCGGTCAACGATCGTCGCCAGCGCGATCTTCCCGTCCGGATTCTTTTCACCTGTAAGAAAAGCAAGCAGTTCGTCGTCATATCCCGTGCTTTTCCTGAAACGGTTCTTTTCCTGTATCAGCTCCGCCGTTATGGAAACCGCGATCTCCTGGGGCGTCTCCGCGTGAATGGAAAGCCCTACCGGAGAATGGACCGCGTTCAGAACATCTTCCGGGATCCCCTCTTCCTTCAGCTGCCGGCGCATTGCCGCGGCTCTTCCGCGGCTTGCCATCATCCCGGTATACGCTCTTTCTTTCTGAAGAATGGATTTAAGGCAGATCCCGTCGTATCTGTGTCCTCTGGTAAGCACCAGAAAATACGTGTTCCTGCTTCCGGAAATCTCTTCAAGGGCGTTCTCAAAACTGTCACAGATCACCTGATCCGCGCCTGCCATTCTCATAGCGTCTGCAAAAAAAGGCCTGTCCTCCAGAGCTGTGACATGAAAGCCCGTCCTCCCCGCCAGAAACGCAGTCTGCTGGGCCACATGTCCGCCTCCGCAGATTACCAGACGGGCCGGCTGCTGCAGATGTTCCACAAAAATCCGCTTTCCGTCCGTTTCCACCAGCCCGCTTTCTTCTCTGGCCGCCAGACGCGCCTTTTCCGTCTCAGAAAGCAGGCCGCTCTCTGTCTCTCCGATTTCTTCTCCTTCTGAGAAAAGGAACCGCGCGCCGGTTCCTTTCCCTTCTGTTACTGTAGCCAGAATATTCTTCCTGTCTCTGTGTTCCGAGAGATATTTATAGATTTCCTGTCTGTTCAGACTGTCTCACTCCTTTTAAATCTTTGCTTTCAGTTCTTCTTTCGTAAAGTTTACAACCACAGTCAGGGCAACGGGGAAAATAATAAGTCCCGCAAGCCCCAAAAGCTTCAGTCCCAGGAACAGCGCCGCCAGCGTAGCCAGCGGATGAAGCCCGATCTGTTTGCCCACAATCCTGGGCTCCAGCATATTCCTCACCACCAGGATCACCAGGTAGAGGAGAAGGATGCCGAAGGCAAGTCCGTGATTCTTCATGATCAGCAGAATCGCCGCCCAGGGAAGCAGGATACCGCCTGTCCCCAGCACCGGCAGAATATCAAATACAGCGATCCCCAGTCCAATGAGCACCGGATAGGGAATTCCCATGATCAGAAGCCCCAGGCACAGTTCCCCGAAAGTTATCAGGAACAGAAGGCTGTAGGAGCGCAGATAGATGAAAAGCACATTCTTCACATAAGACTGTGCCTTACGCACCAGCCCTTCCTGTCCCGGCGTAAGGAATCTGCGGAAAAAGGCAATGATCCCGTCATAGTCGCCGGCAAAAAAGAAGGTCGCCACTACAGTGATCACCAGTCTGATCACAAATCCGGGCACCTCGCTGAGCCCGCCGGATATAAGCTGCACTACCAGCACCGAAAAACTGGAAACATAGCTTCCCAGATTCCGGGTCATCTGTTCAAAGGAATCCTCTATGGTCTGGGCGATAGCCGGAGGCACGGAGGTCATGGACTTATCCAGATAGTCGGCTATGGTCTCGAACACCGGCACGATGGTGGTGTTATACAGGTAGGGAACCCTCCGGATCAGACCTTCCAGACCGTCCAGAAGTTTCACTCCTGCCCACGTTGCCAGAAGGAACAGGATCCCATAGAAAATCACGCAGGCAATGATGGACGCCGCTTTCTTACGTTTTCCTGACAGCTTCGTTTTTCTCACAGGTATCTGCAGAAGCGCCGCCACCAGAAAAGCAATGATAAACGGCATCATCGGCATTATGAGGTATTTGACCCCGGCCCATACAAGGATCAGTATCATTGCATAAAACACAACATTTATAATAAATTTTTTCTTTTTCTCCACTTCAGTCCTCCATGATGTCAACCGTCGTTTTTTTCACATTTACATTTATATTCATATTCTTCTATTTTAAACCAGATCCGGGCAAATAGCAAATACTGGTTCACTTTATTTTTACAGAAAAAGTGGGTCTTTTTTCCTGAATTACAACAAAGGGCTGGCACACCAGCAATACAGTGTGACAACCCTTTGTACTCTATCAGCTTGAGATGGCAGAGTATGGTGAAGAAACCGGCATCAGCGGATATGTTGATTTTCCCAGTTTTGCTCCGCCGCCATGCCAGTATCCTGCCTGTTATTCCTCCAGGAATTTCTTTACACGTTCAAGGCTTATTTTAAGCGCCTCCGCTATCTCGTTCTGTTTGTAGCCCTTCT
>NHCFR01400__coassemble_1424_pt1 | contig 12075 bp, 12 predicted proteins | sample NHCFR01400__metabat2_high_PE_032 | metagenome-assembled genome bin NHCFR01400 | reverse complement strand
GAATCGTATGTGTCTCACTGTTTAGTTATCAAGGTTCTCTGTCTCTCAGACAGCTTAATCAATTTACCATATCTTACTGGATATGTCAACAGATTTTTTTAGATTTTCATAAAAAAATTTATAAAGATATCATACTGGTAAATGATATTCAAAAACACATCTTTTTCAATAAGTTCCAAACCTTTTTTTCCGATTTCCGTACTGCACAGTACGGTCAGTACCAGAAAGGCGATCCAGACAAAAAGTATTCCCTCCGCCAGACCCACCAGAGCTCCTGTCAGCTTATTTGCCTCTTTAATCAGAGGCAGGCCGGCAATAAGATCCAGAATAAACATTCCGATCCGGATGATCACAGACGCAAGAAGATAAGAAACCAGAAATGACAGACCATTTACAATCGTTCTTGCAAGATAGCCGGACACATAGCTTCCAAAACTGTCCACCGCAAGATACTGATATGTTTCATCCGTATTGTTCGCTTCCATACCTTTCTGCAAAAGTCCCGGCAGTTCCAGGTTCTCGATAAAACCGTCCTGTTCCTCCCGGGCTTCTGCAGTCTTTTCTCCCTGTCCTTCACTCTGCTCAGTTATAAAATCCTCGCAGCTCTCCTGTATTTTTTCATATATCGGAGTATTTTCCACAAAAAATTCATTTACATAAGGATTGATCGCCCATGCGGCAGCAATAGCCAGAAACACAAAGAAAAACGAGACCACTTCTCTCACAAAGCCTCTCCGGAATCCTCTGTATCCTGCCAGCACAAGGAATGCGATCACTACGATCCCCAGCCAGGTTAAAGACATACTCCACCTCTTAACTGAATTTTATCACACTGACGCCGCTGTCCATAACCAGAAGATATCTGTTCCAGCCGATCTTGAAAAAGTCGTTGATGTTTCCGTCCACTGTTCCGTTATACTTCTCTACTCCCCTGCTGTTCATTACATATATCTGGGAGTCATTATACAGCAGTATATTCCCGCCGCTCATTTTGATCGTAGTATACGGAATATTGAAATCTCTGGAAAACTTCAGACTACCGTTCAGTGAATATACGTTCATTGTATATTGTTTATCTTTGTCGTCATTCTTAAACACCATTCCTATCAGATTATCAGAAAGGAACGTACTGACAATTTCATTTTCAACCTCTACGGTCATCGTCTCCTTCGGGATCTGCGGCCCGGTATAAATAGAAAATCCGTCGTCGCGCAGAGCCGCGGCATGCGAATCGTCCAGATACTGAATCTGCGGGATCACCACGCCTTCATAGGTATAACCGCTTACAATCCTGTCGTCCTCATTCTGGCCGACATCGCCGAAATTATAAAAAGCAACATAACTGGTAGTATTGCTTCCGTCTACGAACTGATACGTCACCATCATGACATCGCCATTATCGGATACCGCCACATCCATAGGATACCCCGGATCCTCGACATGAGTCTGATTCTCGGCGATAAGGCTTCCGTCTGCCGCATAATAATTGATCCAGGTAGAGTCTCCTCCGTCAAGGATGGCCGCCACCATTCCGCTTTTGGAGATTCTGGCTTTTACAATAGTATAGGAAGTTGTAACGCTTCCGGTCTCCCCTTCTCCGTCAAAAATCTCCATCGCCGTACCGTCAATATCAGCGATGACCGCCTTATCTCCGTTCACATCTGCCGCCGGATTCTGCATATCATAGAGATAACTCCAGTGGGGTTCCATTTCTCCGTTCATCAGAGAAGCGCCCTCCGGACTGTAACGCAGGATCTTCCCGTCCATCTCTCTGTATCCGGTGGAAACAATGTCCTCCTGTTCGCTTGTCTGAAGAACCGTGTAATTGCGGTAACTTCTTTTTTCGATAAAAAGAAGAACACCCGCGACTGCCGCGGCAATAACGCAGACTGTGATCACAGTCCTCCGCATGGCCGCATGTCTGTGTTTCGAAAGTCTCGCCTGGTAATCCTCCTGACCGCTCGTTCCACCGCCCAGAGCCTGCTCCGCCTGCGTCCGCTGCGCAAGAAGTTTCTTTCGTCTGTGGTTTTTCCTGAATTCTTTAAATATGTTTGCCATATGCTTCCTTACCTTATGTATTCTGTCTGTTTCTTTCCTGAAATCAGCTGTATCTACGGCAAACGCCGCCGTTTGTGGTTCATTATAGCAAATTTTTTACGGTAATACAATTATTTGTCCGGGATAAATCAGTTCATCCTCCGAAATCCCGTTCATCCGGCATATCTCATTTATTTTATCCATAGTTCCGTATTTTTCCAGACTGATCTGGTACAGCGTATCTCCCGGCCGGATGATATATGAGATTCCGCTTTCTGCCGCGCCGTTAGCAATAGTTTCCGAAGAAATTTCCCGTTCTTCATTTTCCTCTGTATTATCTGTATTTTCTGTAGCCTCCTTATTTTCTCTGTTCTCTCTCGCCGCCTGAACCCTGCGTTCCGCCTTCCGCACATCGGATTCTTCTCTGTAGATCGCTTTATCTTCCTCTGTCAGCGTCTCTGTTCCGTCCTGATCCGGATCCCCGCTGTTTTCCATTATTTTCGGCGTCGGTGTAATGTCCTCCGTTTCTTTTTCTGATTTCCTCTCGGCCTGCGCAGCAGGTGAAACCGCTGCTTTTTCCGTTTCCGCTGCAGTTTCCTGAATCTCTTTTGTATCGTCAAGTATGGACGCCGCCGCTTCTGTTTTCACATTCTGCTCCTGCACATGCTGGTAATTCTGATAAAACCTTATTCCTACAGCAGCCACAGCCATGACCAGACAAGCTGTTGCGGCATAAGAAAAAACAGAAGGCTTCTCCTCCGCTTCCGCAGGCTCTTCTGTTTTCTTTTTCCCGATGATCCTCCTGAATGCTTTTACCGCGTCATCCTGGACCGTTTCCTGTTCCGCTCCGGAAATATCCGAAATCTTCTCCAGCATATACGTCTGCATCTGAGGATTTTTTTCATAGTACAGATAATATCCCGTCTGACGCACAAGAAAATTATTTTCGTATCTGAAAAAGGCTTCCTCCTGCTCCGCAGGATCCATCAGCATAAGTACCTTTTCTCCCCCGCCGAAATGCCTGAGATGTACTCTCTGAAAAAGATCTGTAGTCTCCATTGACAGCGACCGCGCTGCAAAAAACCATCCGGCAATTTCCTGCCCCCCGAAATATTTCTTAAGTTCCTCATGAATACCCTTCCACATTTCCTCCGTAAAATCAATGTGTTCCGCGGAAATTTCCGCGTTCTCCACAGCCAGAGCGCCTCTGATAAATATATAGGTCACTCCGCCGATCCATTTGCTCTCCCCTGTAAGGACCGCCAGACAGCCTCCGTCCTGTCCTTCGTTCACCGCACCTGCTTTTTTCTTCAGAAAAGTATAAGCATAATCCTCCATATAGATTCTGTAATTTTCGCCGGCCTGACCGATCTGACGTATATTCTTCGGCACCGAAAACATCCCTTCACTGCCCTTCGCCTCTTGTTTCTCATCTTTATAGATGACCTCTATCATATGATATCACCCCTTCGGGTACCAGAATATCATATCCAAAACGCGGATTTTAGCGGAATGTAAGAGCATGTTCCAAAAATTTTGCGACAGATTCCGCATGGCGCATAATCTGCCCGGCAGGGGGATACAATGAAACAGGACAAACCATGATCAGGAGATAATCATATGACTTATTATATCGACGCCAGAAACCCCGGCTGCCCCCGGCAGATCGCGGGCCAGCTTACGCGGTGTATCCGCCACCACAAAAGCAACTGGTCTGAGCTGGTTTTTTTATGTATCGGCACAGACAGGACTACCGGAGACTGTCTCGGGCCCTATATCGGCCATCAGCTCGAAGCACACACAACGGACAGAATCTTTGTTTACGGTACTCTGAACCAGCCGGTCCACGCACTGAACCTGGAAGCCGTCTCCTCCGGGATCCGCCGCAGGCACCCTGACGCCCTGGTGATCGCCATCGACGCCTCCCTGGGACAAAAAAAGCACCTGGGATATGTGACCATAGGAAATGGATCACTTCACCCAGGTGCCGCCGTGCGTAAAGAACTGCCGCCTGTAGGAGATATTCATATTACGGGAATCGTCAACATCGCCGGCACGCTGGAGCACCTGACGCTGCAGACCACACGCCTTTCCACGGTGGTCTTCCTCGCGGAAAAGATCACTCAGGGAATCCTGACGGTAATTCCCGCCTCAGCTCCCGGCCCTTCAGTTATACAAAAGCTTTGATCTGCTGGTAAATACCCTTGCCGTCCAGGCCGTATTTCTCCAGAAGAGCAGCCGCCGGACCGGATTCGCCGAATACATCGTTGACGCCGATACGTTTTACAGGTACAGGGGCTTTCTCGGAAAGGCACTCGCACACTGCTCCGCCAAGTCCGCCGATAATGGAATGCTCTTCCACTGTGACAACCTTGCCTGTTTCTTTCGCTGCGGCAACGATCAGGTCCTCGTCCAGAGGTTTGATCGTATGGATATTGATCACTTTCGCGTCGATCCCGTCTGCTGCGAGCATTTCTGCCGCTTCCAGTGAAGCCGCAACGCAGAGGCCGTTGGCTACGATCGTGAGATCCTTGCCTTCGCGGAGTACAATACCTTTGCCCAGTTCAAATTTATAATCCGGTCTGTCGTTGATCACCGGGACAGCCAGACGTCCGAAGCGCATATAGACAGGTCCCACATGCTCGTAAGCCGCCTGCACCATAGCTTTCGCCTCAATATCATCGGAAGGAGAAGCAACTACCATGCCGGGGATACTTCTCATAAGAGCGAAGTCCTCGCAGCACTGATGAGTCGCGCCGTCCTCGCCTACGGAAATTCCGCCGTGAGTCGCGCCGATCTTCACGTTCAGTTTCGGATAACCCACAGAGTTACGCACCTGCTCAAAAGCGCGTCCTGCGGCAAACATCGCGAATGTGCTTACAAAAGGAACCTTTCCTGTAGTTGCAAGACCTGCTCCGATGCCTACCATGTTGCACTCTGCGATACCGCAGTCAATGTGGCGTTCCGGAAACTCTTTCTTAAACATTCCGGTCTGGGTAGCTGCAGCAAGGTCAGCATCCAGAACAATGACATCTTCATGTTCTTTTCCAAGTTCTACCAAAGCTGCGCCGTAGCTGGCTCTTGTAGCGATTTTCTTTACTTCTGACATAATGCTTCACCTGCCTTCTCCAGATCTTCCATTGCCTGAGCGTACTGCTCGTCGTTGGGTGCTTTTCCATGCCATCCGGCCTGATTTTCCATAAAGGAAACGCCCTTGCCTTTTACGGTTTTCATGATAATGGCTGTGGGCATGCCTTTTACGGTTTTTGCTTCGTCGAAGGCGGCTTTCAGCTGATCCATATCATTTCCGTCCGCAACATTGATCACATGGAAATTAAACGCCTCGAACTTCTTATCGATGGGGTAGGGAGAACATACTTCGTCAATCCTGCCGTCGATCTGAAGACCATTGTTGTCCACGATCACCACCAGATTGTCAAGCTTACGGAAGCCGGCGAACATAGCCGCTTCCCATACCTGGCCTTCCTGGATCTCACCGTCTCCCAGAAGAGTGTATACTCTGTAGGAATCGTTGCTGAGTTTCGCGGAAAGAGCCATTCCCACTGCCGCGGAGATACCCTGTCCGAGAGATCCGCTGGACATATCCACGCCCGGGATATGTTTCATATCCGGATGTCCCTGAAGATAGGAACCCAGATGACGGAGAGTCTTCAGATCTTCTTTGGGGAAGTATCCTCTCTCTGCCAGAACAGAATACAGGCCCGGCGCTGTGTGTCCTTTGGAAAGGACGAAACGGTCGCGGTCCGCCTTCTTCGGATCTTTGGGATCGATGTTCATTTCTTCAAAATACAGGTATGTAAATAAATCTGCCGCAGAAAGAGATCCGCCCGGATGGCCGGCTTTTGCAGCATGGACTGCCGTTACGATATCTTTGCGGACTTCGTTGGCAATCTTCTGAAGTTCTAATTTGTCCATTTTTAAATTCTCCTTGTTATGTGTCGCCTGCCTGAGGCCTGCGCGCGAAAATTCTGCTTAATCTCCGAATACTGCTCTGTAATCTGCCTGGAATTTCTCGATTCCGGCGTCAGTCAGCGGATGATGAAGCATCTGCTCCAGAACCTTGTAGGGAACTGTTGCGATATCTGCTCCGGCCAGAGCGCACTCTGTTACATGGATCGGATGACGAACGCTTGCGGCGATGATCTCTGTCTCGATTCCTGCTACCGCGAACATATCGGCAATCTGACGGATCAGCGGAAGTCCGTCTGTGGAGATGTCATCCAGTCTGCCAAGGAATGGAGATACATATGTAGCGCCTGCTCTTGCAGCCAGAAGAGCCTGGTTTGCGGTGAAGATCAGGGTTACGTTTGTCTTGATGCCTTCTTTGGAAAGAACCTTAACTGCTTTCAGTCCCTCTCCTGTCATCGGGATCTTAACAACCATGTTGGGATGGATCTTGGCAATCTCGCGGCCCTCTGCGATCATACCCTCAGCGTCTGTTGTGGTAGCTTTCACCTCTCCGCTGATCGGTCCGTCAACGATAGATGTGATCTCTTTGATAACCTCGTTGAAATCTCTTCCCTCTTTTGCGATCAGAGACGGATTGGTGGTTACTCCGCAGATGATTCCCATGTCGTTTGCCTTACGGATGTCTTCCACATTGGCTGTGTCAATAAAAAACTTCATTGTTTTTCCCTCCTGTAGTTTTTGCTGTTTTTCCTGATGATTTTATTATAGCAAAAAGTTTTTCCCGGTCAAGTGCCGTCTTCTGTTATTAATAAAATTTGTATTAATAATTTATTTTTTTATAAATAAAAAGTACGGATTATCACGGATTATCAAAACAAAAATATTGAAAATCTTTATTTTCCATTCCGCACTTCCGCACTTTCAAAAATTATTATTAATATTATTCATCTGACTGTTTATTTTTTATTTTTTTTACCCTTGCATAAGCCGTCGTCTTCCTCGCGATCAGCTTCGGCGTATATTCAATATTATACAGGCTGGTCGGCCGGAGATCTGTAAAAAACTGATCGTTCGTATCGATCTTCCTGATAATGATATCGCATGCGTCCCGGCCCTTAAGAGCGACAAAATGATCGATGGTGGTAAGGGACAGCCGCCGGATTCCGGAATAAAAAATGTTGTCGCAGCCGATCACCGATACATCCCGGGGCACATGGATCCTGGATTTTTCCAGAGCGTCGATGGCCCCGAAAGCCATCATATCATTCTGTCCGGCGATCGCCGTAAAATGCCGCTCTTCCTTGAGAAGCTCCATGGTAAGCTGATAGCCCATCGAATATTCCGAGTCCATCCTTGGGAGCTGGCGGTCCATGGATTCATCCGCAGCCTTGATAAGGACATGTCCTCCCAGTCCTTCTCTCTCAAACTCTTTCACAAAACCGTCGATCCTCCGGGAGCGCTGCCACTGCCGTCTGGTAAGGGGCGGCGTGATAAACGCTACGTCTTTGTGTCCCAGATCCAGAAGATGTCTCGCCATCAGACGCCCCACCATGGTATTATCCTGGTTGATCGCGTCAACTGTGGTCGTCTTTTCTTTGTTGCTTATGATAACAAGAGGGATCTCAAGAGCGATCTCCTCCACCTTCTTCTGAAAATCCGGATGAGGATTGCAGGTATATATGATCCCCTGGGGATGTATGGTGCGTATCATGCGGAGATACTTCTCCTCCAGATGCGCGTCTCTCTGGGTGTTGCAGATAAACACGCCGTATCCCTTCTCGTTGGCCACCGCCTCGATCCCCTGAAGCAGAAGGACGTAGTACGGACTGGTAAGGGTGGGACAGAGAACCACGATCAGCTTCTCTTTCCTGTTTTCTTTTCTGTTTCTTCTCTTCGGAAGTTCATAGCCCAGTTCCCTGGCTGCGCATTCCACTTTTTCCACTGTCTCGGCGGAAAAAGAAACATTGCTCCTCCTGTTCAGGATCATGGAGACTGTCGCCTGGGATACTCCCGCCTTTTCCGCCACCTGGGAAGATGTTATTTTCTTTTTCGCCATCCTTCATTCCTCTTCTACAGTTCCACCCGGCCTTCCAGCGCGCGAAGCAGAGTAACCTCGTCGATATACTCCAGATCCCCGCCCACCGGCACGCCGCTGGCGATACGGCTCACTTTGATTCCTGTAGGTTTGATCAGTTTGCTGATATACATTGCCGTAGTCTCCCCCTCCAGGCTGGAGTTGGTGGCAATGATCACCTCTTTTACATCCTGCTGAAGGCGCTGCATCAGCTCCTTCAGACGGATGTCGTCCGGCCCTATCCCCAGCATGGGAGAGATCGCCCCGTGAAGGACATGGTAGACTCCGTCATACTTTCCAGTCTTCTCATAGGCGGCCAGATCTCTCGTGTTTTCCACAACCATGATCGTCTGATGATCCCGTCTGGAATTGGCGCAGATGGGACACAGTTCCTGATCCGTCAGAGTACAGCACTCTTTACAGTACCTTACCTTTTCCCTCGCTCCGGTGATGGAGGCCGTAAGCTGTTCCACCTGGTCCTTCGGCATGTTCATGATATGGAAAGCCAGCCGCTGGGCGGATTTCGCCCCGATCCCCGGAAGATGGGAAAGCTGTTCGATCAGTTTATTGATATGTGTGCTGTAGTATTCCATCAGAAAGGAAGGCCTCCTCCAAGGCCGCCCAGTCCGCCTGTCAGCTTCGACATAACAGCCGCGGACTCCTCTTCCACCTTGCGGAGAGCTTCGTTCGTCGCAGCCACAATAAGATCCTCAAGCATTTCAATGTCGTCCGGATCCACCACTTCTTCAGAGAGGGAAACCTTCGTCACTTCTCTTTTTCCGGAAACTGTCACCTCAACGGCGCCGCCGCCTGCGGACGCGGTGAATTCCTTTTCCTCCAGAGCCTTCTGGTTTTCCTCCATCTGGCGCTGCATCTTCTGCGCCTGTTTCATAAGATTATTCATATTTCCGGGCATTCCCATTCCGGGAAATCCGCCTCTCTTTGCCATATTGTTATTCCTCCTGATTTTTTATGCCGGCGTTATTTCTGTCATGGATAAATCCGGCATCTTTACTATATTTTATCGTCCGGTTTCTGTCAAGATTCCGGATGATTATTCCGGGCTCATGCCCTCCGGCTCCTCCTCCACCACAACATCCATATGGATATTTTCCCGGATCGCCTCGTCCACAGTGATCTGGGCGAGATTCGCCTGGTGATGGTCCTCCGCCACCAGAAAATGAAGTTCGATACTTTTTCCGATCTGCCTCTCTATGATGGACTGCAGTTCTCTTTTCGCCTCGGAATCATCGGGGTAGTTCCGCCCCAGAGGCGTCTGAAACTCCACATACAGAACCGGCTCCCCGGTCTCCCCGTTATATTTGGGAACAGATTTCAAAAGAGCCTGCTTAAAAACCGCCGTCGTCTGCCCCACGATCACTTTCCAGCCGGCGACGATCTTTTTGAGGTCCTCCGGAGCTGCTTTCACCGGTTTCTTTTCTTCCTGCGCGGGTTCTTCTTCCGCGCCCTGTCCGGCAGCCTTCTGTACGATCACCTGCCGCACCGGCCGTTCCTCTATTTTCTGCTCCAGAACGCGGATCCTGTCCAGCACGGAATCCAGATTCGTTTCCATGGCGGGCCTGCACAGCTTGATCAGCGCGATCTCCACAAGGACTCTTTTCTGCGTGGCAAACCGGATCTGTCCGGACAGGTCCGAAAATATCCGGATATAGCGCATCAGTGTTTCCACATCCGTCATCTGGCTTTCCTCTTTCAGCAGCTTCAGATTCTCCGAAGAAACATCCACCGCCTCCTCCGGATTCTCTGATGTTTTCACCAGAAGCAGGTTACGCATATACCAGGTGAAATCTCCCACGAACTGCCCCAGCTCCCGGCCGCCCGTGATGAGATCCTCCAGGATATGAATGGATCCCGTCACGTCTCCTTCCAGAACCTTCCGCAGAAGCCGGCTGAACACTTCGGTATCCACCGCGCCCAGCACGTCCAGCACCTTGTCGTACGTCAGGGTCTGCCCCAGATAAAAAGCGATACACTGATCCAGAAGGCTCAGCGCGTCTCGCATGGAACCGTCTCCCGCCTTCGCCACATAGCGCACCGCCTTCTCCTCCGCTTCCACGCCCTCAGCTTTGAGAAGCTCCGTCAGCCGGGCGGCGATGGTGTCGATGGAGATCCTGTGAAAATCGTATCTCTGGCACCGGGAGAGAATGGTCACCGGGATCTTGTGAGCCTCTGTGGTTGCCAGGATGAAGATCACATAGGCCGGCGGCTCCTCCAGTGTTTTCAGAAGGGCGTTGAACGCGCCCGTGGAAAGCATGTGGACCTCGTCTATGATATAGACTTTATAATTTCCTTCCGTGGGGCGGTAAGCAACCTCCTCCCGGATCTCACGGATATTGTCCACGCCGTTATTGGACGCCGCGTCGATCTCGATAACGTTCATGGCTGTGCCCGCCTGAATGGCTTTGCACATCTCGCACTGGTTGCAGGGGCTTCCGTCCACCGGATGGCTGCAGTTCACCGCTTTGGCAAGGATCTTGGCCACCGTGGTCTTACCGGTCCCCCTTGTCCCGCAGAACAGATAGGCGTGGCCGATGCGGTTCGCCTTGATCTGATTGGTCAGCGTAGTGACAATATGATCCTGCCCTTTCACATCTGCAAAATTATCGGGCCTGAATTTTCGGTACAGGGCAGTATAGCTCATGGATATTCTCCTCTCTTAACATCAATTCATAATTCCCCGCAAAGCCTTTATGATATCAGGTTCTCTCTTACATGAAAAGGATGCCGCAGAACGCATCCGTTGTATTCTGCGGCATCCCATATCTGACTCTCAGTCGCCGAAACTGATACCGATGGCCTTCGCGGCTTTTACAGTCTGGTCTTTCGGGGAAACCATCTTAAGTTTGCCCGCGCATTCTGCCAGAGGCACACGTTTGATCTTATTGTTGACGATGCCTACCATAATGCCGTAATCCTCATCCAGGATCGCTTCCGCAGCGCCCGCGCCGATCCTTGTGGAAAGCACGCGGTCATAGGGACAGGGCTGCCCGCCTCTCTGGATATGGCCCGGAACTGTCACGCGGACCTCGCTGCCGATCTCTTTGTTGATAGCGTCTGCGATCTCATAAGATACGGAAGGATACTTCTTCGCTCTCTCGATCAGGCGTTCTTTATATTTCTTCTTGGAAAGCTTCGCGTCTTCCTTGGAGATGGCGCCCTCTGCTACCGCAAGGATGGTAAAACGCTTGCCGGCCTTATTTCTCTTCTCAATGGCCTGAGCCACCTTCTTGATATCGTAGGGGATCTCGGGGATCAGGATGATGTCCGCTCCGCCTGCCAGTCCCGCATGGAGAGTAAGGCTTCCCACCTTATGTCCCATGATTTCCACGATAAATACACGTCCGTGGGAAGTTGCCGTGGTATGGATACAGTCAATGGCGTTCGTCGCGATGTCCACCGCGCTCTGGAAACCGAACGTCATATCCGTACCGTAGATATCATTATCAATGGTCTTGGGAAGATGGATGATGTTCAACCCCTCTTCTCTCAGAAGATTGGCTGTCTTCTGGGTTCCGTTTCCTCCCAGGATCACAAGGCAGTCGAGGCAGAGTTTATAATATGTCTGCTTCATGGCCTCCACCTTGTCCAGACCCTTCTCATCCGGCACGCGCATGAGCTTAAAGGGCTGGCGGGAGGTTCCGAGAATGGTTCCGCCCTGTGTCAGGATACCGGAGAAATCCCTGGAGGTGAGCATACGGTATTTCCCGTAGATCAGACCCTTGTATCCATCGTCGAATCCATAGACTTCCAGCTCGTCCAGCGCGTTGGAAAGCCCCTTAACCACGCCGCGCATTGTCGCGTTCAGCGCCTGGCAGTCGCCGCCGCTTGTAAGTAACCCGATTCTCTTAATCATAATCGATCGCACCCCGCTTCATTATAGTTTTTCTACATTATATAATACTTTGCCCCCTCTTGACAAGACAGGAAAAATCGTCTATACTAAAGTTCCGCGCAGCCGGGGAGTTAGCGGTGCCCTGTACCTGCAATCCGCTACAGCAGGGGTGATGCCAATC
>NHCFR01400__coassemble_1041_pt1 | contig 15663 bp, 12 predicted proteins | sample NHCFR01400__metabat2_high_PE_032 | metagenome-assembled genome bin NHCFR01400 | reverse complement strand
CCATGGTAAAGACCTCTGAAGTAGAGATCGTCGAGGCACAGACCGTATGTCCGGGCAAATATATTGCAATTATCACCGGTGACCTGAGTGCGGTGAAAGCGGCTGTAGATGCGGCGGTTACTACTTATGAGGATAAATGTATCGACAGTTTTGTTCTGGGTAATCCCCACGAGTCTCTTTTCCCCGCCATGTACGGCACAACACAGGTGGAAGAGATCAGCGCGCTGGGAATCCTGGAGACCTATGACGCGGCTTCCATCATTGAAGCGGCGGATCAGGCGGCCAAGACTGCTATCGTAGATGTGATCGAACTTCGTGTGGCGAAAGGTATGTGCGGTAAATCCTACATGCTCATTACCGGCGAGGTTTCCGCGGTGGAAGCTTCTATTGAGAGATCCAAAGAGCTTGTCGCAGAAAAAGGCATGTATCTGGATTCCTCAGTGATCGCTCATCCGGACAGGAGAATGATCGACACAATCTTATAAAATGTTCTCAGTAAAGGGGGCAAAATAAATGCTGGCATTAGAGAGACGGAATCTGATCCTCGAAAAACTGCAGACAGAAAAAAGAGTGGTAGTCAGCGAGCTGAGCCAGCTCTATGACGTTTCGGAGGAGACAATACGCCGGGATCTTGACAAGCTGGAAAAAGAAGGCTTTGCCACAAAAAGCTACGGCGGAGCTGTCATCAATGAGAATGTAAGTATCGATTTGCCCTTTAACATTCGTAAAAACCAGAATGTGGCCGGTAAGCAGAAGATGGCCGAGATCGCGGCTTCCATGGTACAGGACGGCGAGCACATCCTTCTGGACGCCAGCACCACGGCAGTGTTTGTCGCCAAGGCGCTGAAAGAAAAGGAAGGCCTTACAGTGATCACCAATTCCATGGAGATCCTCATCGAGCTTTCCGATGTATCCGGCTGGAATATTATCTCCACCGGAGGCGTGATGAAGGAAGGCTATCTTGCCTTTCTGGGCTCAAGGACAGAGGACGCGATCCGATCCTATTATGTGGATAAGGTGTTCTTCTCCTGCAAGGCCCTTGATCCGGAATGGGGGATCATGGAATCTCAGGAAGCATTCGGCTCCACCAAGAAGGCGATGCTTTCATCCGGACGGAGAAAGATTCTGGTTGTAGACAGTACGAAATTTGATCAGACCGCGTTTTCCGTGGCAGGAAAACTGCGGGATGTGGATGTGGTAGTGACTGACAGGAAACCATCCGAAAAATGGCTGGCGCGGTTTACCGACGCCGGCATCGAATGCAGATATCCTGAAAGCTGACCACAGAAAAGGAGCAGATATGAAGACCTTTGAAATGAAGACAGTCATTCATTTTGGAGATAATGCGCTGGACCGTCTGGCGGAGATTCCCTACAAAAGAGTTCTGATCATCACGGATCCTTTTGTGGTTCAGAGCAAAATGATCGATCTCATCACAGCGCCGCTGGAAAGAGGACGGAAAGAATACGATATCTTTCACAATGTGGTTCCGGACGCGCCGGTGGACAAGATCGCAGACGGGGTGAAGAAATTCCTGAGTTATCAGCCGGATGTGATCGTAGCCGTAGGCGGCGGATCCGCTATCGATTCTTCCAAGGCGATCCGTGAGTTCGCTCTGAAGATCGATCATTATGCGGACGTGGGACTGATCGCCATACCCACCACAAGCGGTACGGGATCCGAGGTCACTTCTTTTGCGGTAGTGAACGACACGGATGCGAAGGTAAAATATCCTCTCGTTTCCGACAGTCTGACTGCCGACGAGGCGATCCTGGACGCGGAGCTTGTAAAAAGCGTTCCCCCCGCTATTACGGCGGATACGGGGATGGACGTGTTCACCCACGCGCTGGAATCCTATGTAAGCATTAACCATAATGAATTTTCATCCGCTCTGGCCGAAAAATCCATCGAGATCTGCGGAGTATTTCTTCTGAGAGCCTATCTGGACGGAAACGATATGCACGCCCGCCAGAAAATGCATGTGGCCTCCTGCCTTGCCGGACTTTCCTTTAATACGGCGGGACTGGGAATTACCCACAGTATGGCTCACCAGCTTGGAGCGATGTTCCACATTCCCCACGGAAGGGCAAACGCGATGCTCCTTCCCCACATTGTGGAGTTCAACGCGAACATCAACAAGCACAGCAGAAGCCAGAAGGAATATCTTCCGGCGGTTAAGAGATATGCGAATATCGCGCATATCCTCGGTCTGAGCAATTACAATAAGGTGATGAGCGTACGTTCTCTTGTAAACTGGATCCAGTTTATGCAGAAGGAGATGAACATCCCTCTGACGATACAGGAGATCGGAACTATCACACCGGATGCGTATTTCGCCGCGGTGGACAAGATGGCGGACGCCGCTCTGGCAGACACCTGCACAGAGGCGAACCCCAGAGTTCCCATCAAGGAGGACATCATCAAGATCTACACCAAGCTCTGGTCCTTCTAGGCTGAGAATACGACACAGACTTTTCTGAGAAGGTAGACACTATGAAAAGATCGAAAAGAATCGAGGTTCTGGATCGGCGTCCGGTAAATCTGGACGGCTATATTGACGAATGGCCGGAGATGGGCCTCATCGCCATGAGCAGCCCATACGATCCGAAACCTTCACTGAAAATAGAAAACGGAATTATCGTGGAGCTGGACGGAAAACGGAGAGAAGACTTTGATTTCCTGGATCAGTTCATTGCGGACTACGCGATCCGCGAGGACAGGGCGGAAGCGTCCATGGCGGTCCCCTCTCTGGAGATTGCCAGAAAGATCGTTGATATCAACGTTTCCCGCAAAGAGATTCTGGAGATCATTTCCGGTATCACACCCGCGAAGATGACAGAAGTGATCAATCATCTGAACGTTGTGGAGATGATGATGGGCATGCAGAAGATGCGCGCCCGGAGAGTCCCCGGCAATCAGGCCCACATCACCAATCTGAAGGACGATCCGGTACAGATCGCAGCAGATGCGGCTGAAGGCGCCCTGAGAGGGTTCAGCGAGGAAGAGACTACCATGGGCGTTGCCCGTTACGCGCCTTTCAGCGCGATGGCTCTTCTGATCGGCGCCCAGGCGGGACGTCCCGGTGTTCTGACCCAGTGCTCCGCCGAGGAGGCGACAGAGCTGGAGCTTGGGATCCGCGGACTTACCACATACGCGGAGACGCTTTCTGTCTATGGTACGGAGAAGGTATTTATCGATGGCGACGATACCCCGTATTCCAAAGCGTTCCTGAATTCCGCCTATGCGTCGAGAGGTCTGAAAGTACGTTTCAGTTCCGGTTCCGGTTCAGAGGCTCTCATGGGAAGCAGTGAGAAAAAATCCATGCTTTATCTGGAGTGCCGCTGCCTGTATGTGACGAAAGGCGCCGGAAGCCAGGGAATCCAGAACGGTTCCGTAAGCTGTATCGGTGTGACTGCCAGCGTTCCGTCCGGAATCCGTGAGGTTATGGGAGAGAACCTGGTGGCAGCGCTTCTGGGTCTGGAGTGTGCTTCTTCCAACGACCAGAGCTTCTCCAACTCCGATATGAGAAGAACCGCAAGGACCATGCTGCAGTTCATGCCGGGAACAGATTTCATCTTCTCCGGTTACGCTGCAGAACCCAATTATGACAACATGTTCGCCGGTTCCAATTTTGACGCGGAGGACTTTGACGACTATAACGTTATGCAGAGAGATATGCAGGTAGACGGCGGTCTCCGCCCTGTTACCGAGGAGAATGTGATACGGGTGCGCCGTACGGCGGCAAAAGCCGTGCAGGCTGTATTTAAGTATCTGGGACTTACTCCGGTGACCGACGAGCAGGTGGAAGCTGTTGTTTACGCCCACGGAAGCAAAGATACCCTGAACCGTGACGCGGCGTCTGACCTGATGGCTGCGGACGATATGATGAAACGGGGCATTACAGGCCTGGACGTAGTGAGGGCGCTGGCTGACAGCGGATATACAGAGCTTGCGGAGAATATCCTGAACATGCTGAAACAGAGAGTGATCGGGGATTATATGCAGACCGCGGCGATCCTGGACGATCATTTCCAGGTAATGTCCGGAGTCAATACCCCCAACGACTATATGGGACCGGGAACGGGTTACCGTGTATCCGGAAAACGCTGGGAGGAGATCAAGGCGATTCCTCACAGAATAGATGCAGGAGAATTTTAGGAGGTGTGCCATGGAAGTGAATGAACAACTGATACAGGCCATTACACGGGCAGTGGTGGAGCAGTTGCACAGAAATGGTGCGCAGCCCCAGACAGAAACAAAAAGCATGACCTCCTCTGCGGCAGGAAGTCTTGCAGGCAAAACAAGAATCCGTCCGAAGCGTTCCTATGAGGGCGCTGTGCGGGCGAAACAGGGCACGGATCCAAAAGAAGTGGTGATCGGCGTAGGCGCCGCTTTTCAGACTGAGATCACAAAAACTCTGGGAGGACTTCCCCTGGATGAAGTGATCCGGAACGTGAAGGCGGGCATCGAGGAGGAAGGCATGGTATCCAGAGTGGTAAAAGTGCTCGATACCTCGGACGTGGGATTTATGGCTCTTGAGGCTGCGAAGCTTTCCGGTTCCGGATTCGGGATCGGCATCCAGTCCAAGGGAACCACAGTCATTCATCAGAAAGATCTTTATCCACTTTCCAACCTGGAGCTGTTTCCCCAGGCGCCGTTAATGACGCTGGAGACATACCGGAGAGTTGGGAAAAATGCCGCGAAATACGCAAAAGGAGAAAAAGTTACGCCCATTGAGAGTACCAATGATCCCATGGTACGTGCGAAATTCCAGGTAAAAGCGGCTCTGATGCACATTATTGAGACAGAGCAGCTGGATCCGGACAAGGGCATGATAGAATGGGAGGGTGTGAGATGAGCAACTATCCTTTAGGAAAAAACGAAGCGGACACCATTACCTCCAAGACCGGGAAAAAGCTTTCCCAGATCACGCTGGAAGAAGTGCGCAGAGGCAATGTGACGGCCGAGGATATCAAGATATCCCCGGAGATGCTGAGGCGTCAGGGACAGGTGGCAAAAGAGGCCGACAACCCTCAGATGGAAGCGAATTTCGAGAGGGCGGCGGAGCTGTCCAACGTACCTGACGATGTGATCCTTAATATGTATAATAAGCTGCGGCCGAACCGTTCCACCAAGAGGGAACTTGTTCTCATGGCGCAGGAGCTCCTGGAGAAATACCACGCTCCCCACTGTGCGAAACTTGTTCTGGAAGCAGCGGAAGTTTATGAAAAGAGGGGAATTCTTCTTTGAAACTGATTGCCGGAGTAGATATTGGAAATTCCACAACTGAAGTATGTGTGGGAAGTGTGGGCGAGGACGGATCGTTCCGTTTCCTTGCCAGCGCTTCCCGCGTTACTACCGGGACCAAGGGAACACTTCCCAATGTCCACGGGATCCGGGCGGCGCTGGAGGATGCGATGTACAGTATTCATCAGCCGTTAAGCGCCCTTGATCTCGTGCGCCTGAACGAGGCTGCTCCTGTGATCGGCGATACAGCCATGGAGACGATCACGGAGACGATCATAACGGAATCCTCCATGATCGGACACAATCCCTCCACTCCCGCGGGAGCCGGAGAGGCGGTGGGCTATCTTCTTTTTCTGGAAAATATCTGGAAGGGGAAACCCGGCGTACCCTATATCGTCGTGGCCTCCAGCAAATTTTCCTATGAGGAGACGGCGGCCAGGCTGAACCAGCATATCCCCGAGCTTGACATTAAAGGAGTGATCCTTCAGGCGGACGAGGCGGTGCTTGTGGAGAACCGCCTGAATATACGTATCCCGATCATTGACGAGGTCCGCCATATCAGCCGCGTGCCGGAAGGCAAGCTGGCTGCCATAGAAGTAGCGCTTCCGGGTACAAGCATCCGGATGCTGAGCAATCCTTACGGGATCGCCACACTTCTGGGTCTGAACGCCCAGGAGACCAGGATGGTGACTCCTATTGCCAAAAGCCTGATCGGTAAACGGAGCGCGGTAGTGATCCGGACGCCCAACGGGAATGTCCGGGAAAACATCCTTCCCGCCGGAGAGATTTTTATCCACGGAGAGAGGGAGGAAAAGGTGAATATTGACGCCGGTGCGGATGAGATCATGGATACAATGCGCCGGGCGGGGGAGATCAGAGATATTGACGGACAGCAGAACACCAATGTGGGAAACATGTTCCGCAGGATTCGGACCAGTATGACCGACGTGGCAAGTTCGCGGGATCAGGACGTACGGATCACAGACATTCTCGCTGTGGATACTCTGGCCCCGGTAGAAGTTTCAGGTTCTCTTGCGGGAGAAACCTGTATGGAAAAAGCGGTGGGAATCGCCGCAATGGTAAAAACACAGCATCTTCCCATGCAGAAGATTGCTGAGAAACTGGAAGAGGAACTTCATGTGAAGGCTGTGGTGGCCGGTGTGGAGGCTGTAATGGCTTCCCTCGGAGCAATGACCACGCCGGGAACACAGCTTCCTCTCGCCATCCTGGATATGGGAGGCGGATCCACAGACGCCGCCATCCTGGAACCGGACGGAAGTGTGAGGACCACGCATCAGGCAGGCGCCGGAGAACTGGTTTCCATGCTGATCCAGACGGAACTCGGACTGGAAAGCCGCGCTGTGGCGGAACAGATCAAGAGATATCCCATGGGAAAAGTGGAGAGCCTGTTTCATATGAGACTGGAGAACGGTTCCATGCGTTTCTTTGAAGAGTCCATCGATCCCCGGTATTACGGGCATGTGGTACTGCTGGCGAAGAACGAGATGATCCGGATAGAGGAAGATATCCCCATGGAGAAGATTCTCGAGGTCCGCAGAGAGGCAAAACGCAAAGTGTTCGTCCGCAACGCGGTACGCGCCCTTGCTCATGTTGCCCCTGATCACGATCTGAAAAAAGTGCCGAATGTAGTTCTTGTGGGAGGCTCTGCGGAGGATTTCGAGATTCCGGAGATGCTCACGGAAGAACTGGCGGAATACCGTATCGTATGCGGCAGAGGAAACATCCGCGGAACAGAGGGACCCAGAAATGCGGTTGCCACCGGCCTTGTAATGTCATACCTGACCGGGAATTAAGTCAGGAGGATAGACAATGGTTGTAAACAGACCCACGATCAATATCTATACAAGGGAGCCCGATGAAGACCTTCTTCGGGAAATCTGCGCCGGAATCGAGGAAGAGGGAGTCCTTTATGAGATCCACCCGGGTAAGGGCGATCTGGACGATCTTGCCTATGAGGCGGCGAAGGAATCCATGCTGGGTTCCGGGATCGGAATTTCCGGACAGCGGATCGCCATGCAGATGGCAAGGCTTCCCAAAGGAAAAAATGTATTTGAACTGAACGCGCCGAGGTTCTGGCAGTGCCGGAATATAGGTTCCAACAGCGCCAGAGCGGTGAAAAAAATGCCTTTTAAACCTGTTCACGGACAGGAAGGAAACATGTAAACCTTCAGGAGATAGCCATTATGAACATTTACACAAAAAACGGAGATAAAGGTACCACAAACCTTATCCATACGAAAAATGTCTCCAAGTCAGACGACCGTATCCAGCTTGTGGGAACTATTGACGAGCTGACAAGTCATCTGGGGCTTGTAAAGACCATGCTGGAAGACGCGGATGCCGTTCATATGCTGGAAAGTATTCAGGAACATCTGATTACAGTGATGGCAGGCGTGGCTGATCCTTATAGCAGAGACTACAAAACATCCGATGACAAGACGGAGGTTCTGGAGCAGGAGATCGACAGACTGCAGACACTGTATCAGCAGCCGAAAGAATTTAAGTTTGTTCTCCCGGGTCAGTGCCGTCTTTCGGCGGAGATTGATATTGCCCGTACTGTGGCGCGAAGAGCGGAGCGCGCGCTGGCGCTGGTCAGCGTGAAGTTCGGCGCGGACAACGGGGCAAAGAAATATATGAACCGTCTGGCGGATTATCTCTATGTTCTTGCCAGATATACAGACGCACAGGCGGCGGGCAAAGCAGCGAAACCGGAAGCGGCTCCTGCAGCCGGCGGAAACGGAGCGGGAATGAGAGAAACTGAGAGCAGTACGGCAAATGAAGCGGTGATCCAGGAAGTCCTGAAGAGGATCGGAATCCAGGGAAGGATCAGTCTGGACAGCGCGAAGAAGCTGATCGAGAAAATCGAAAAAGAGGCAGAACGCAGAGGGAAAAAAGCCGTGATCGCGGTCTGCGGTCCGGAGGGGAATCCTATCGCGGTCCATGTGATGGACGGGGCATTTCTGGTAAGTTTTGACGTGGCCACAAAGAAAGCCTATACGTCAGTGGCTGTCAAGATGTCCACCAAAGAACTGAGTGCCCTTGCCCAGCCGGGAGGAACTTTCTACGGAGTAGATAAGATGGACGGCGGAAAGATTGTGATCTTTGCCGGCGGCGTCCCTTTGAAAGTGGGAGATACCATTATCGGCGGTCTCGGCGTCAGCGGCGGCACAGGCGAGGAGGACCACAGCCTTGCGGAGTATGGTCTCTCCGTGCTACATGAAGTGTTATAAAGAAGGATATTGTGAAACCCCGGCAGATGCCGGGGTTTTTTGTATGACAAGTTCTGCAGGCAGCTGTTGTTCCCACACGGGATGTCTATATCCGCTTATATTTGCCGGGTGTGATTCCCTTATATTTTTTGAAAGTGCGGATAAAATAACTGAGATCGTTAAAGCCGTTCCGGTAAGCGATCTCTGTGATGGAATCGTCCGTAGTGGAAAGCTGGTAGCAGGCCTGCTCGATCCGCTGGTGGTTCAGATACTCCATTGGCGTCTGGTGCGTCATTTCCGAGAAAAAACGACAGAAATATTTCGGCGACATGGATACCGAGGCGGATAACTGCTGCAGAGTGATAGGAGCGGCGTAGTTGTGCTCTATAAATTCCAGGACCTGTTTCAACTGGAGAATTCTCTTATAGTCACGTCTGGCCTGGCGTGCTCCCTCCAGATAGTAATGTTTACCAAAAACAAGACCGAAAAAGTGGTAAAATTGTCCAATCACAGTGAGCTCGTAACCGTCCGGTTTCTTCCAGAGAGCGTCAAAAGCGGTGTTTACAGCCTCGCAGATATCTGTCTGTTCCGGGGTGAAATGATGCCAGATGAGAATTTCCTGATGAATGATCTTCTGCATGTAACCCGCGCAGACGGAATTGTATTTGAGAAAAGTATTGCCGTCAAAGACAATGCACTGATAGACACAATCCTCGGGAATCCCGCTGTGAAGGATGCCGCTGTGTACAAAAATGATATCTCCGGCTGACGCAGTGAAACTTTTTTCGTCTAAAGTGACGGTAAGAGAACCTTTCAGAATGCGGATGATCTCATATTCCACATGCCAGTGATAGGACATTACATAACGCGGGTGGGACGGTTCGATATGATGAAATTCAAAGGGAAAGTCATATGTCCCCCGGATACGGTCTTCGTTTCGGTCAAGGTCATGCATGGCCTGGTTCCTCCTTCCGTAAAGTTAATAGAAATTTTATAGATTATACTGAAAAAGTGAATATAATCCTACTTTTTGCTATTATAACACAAGTAATTCTGTTCTGGCAAATGTATACTGTAATTATCAAGGACGTACTTCAGGGATGAAGCTGCCGGCGGGAAAGTCGCGGACGGCAACGGTATGATTTACTGAAGCTCATCCCGGAATAAAACCAAAATGGAGGTAATGAAAATTATGGCAAAAAGCAGATTAATCGGAAGCTATCCTGTAATCGGAATCAGACCGACAATCGACGGACGTAGAGGCGCTCTGGACGTAAGAGGTTCTCTGGAAGAGCAGACCATGAACATGGCTAAGAACGCTGCTAAATTATTTGAGGAAAACCTGAAATATTCTAACGGCGAGCCGGTTAAAGTTGTTATCGCTGACTCCACCATCGGACGTGTCGGCGAAGCTGCGGCATGCGCTGACAAATTCCGCAAAGAAGGCGTTGATATTACCCTTACTGTTACACCCTGCTGGTGCTACGGTTCTGAGACCATGGATATGGATCCCCAGACAATCAAGGCTGTATGGGGCCTGAACGCAACAGAGAGACCCGGCGCTGTATACCTGGCATCTGTTCTGGCTACACATGCACAGAAGGGACTTCCGGCATTCGGTATCTACGGACATGACGTTCAGGATGCTGACGATATGACAATCCCGGAAGACGTTAAAGAAAAACTGTTAAGATTCGGACGCGCGGCAGTTGCTGCTGCTTCCATGAGAGGCAAATCCTATCTGCAGATCGGTTCCGTTACCATGGGTATCGGCGGATCCATCATTGATCAGGATTTCATCGAGTCCTATCTTGGAATGAGAGTAGAGTCTGTTGACGAGGTTGAGATCATCCGCCGTATGACAGAAGGTATCTACGATCACGCTGAATTTGAGAAAGCTCTGAAATGGGCGAAAGAAACCTGCAAGATCGGCTTCGACAAGAACCCGCCGGAACTGCAGATGACAGACGAGCAGAAAGAAGAACAGTTCGAGTTCGTTGTTAAGATGGCTGTTATCATCAAAGAGCTGATGAACGGCTGCGACAAACTGGATCCGAAATTCTCTGAGGAAGCGATCGGACACAATGCTCTGGCAGCTGGTTTCCAGGGTCAGAGACAGTGGACAGACTTCTATCCCAACGGAGACTTCGCGGAGGCTATGCTGAATACTTCCTTTGACTGGGAAGGCGCAAGAGAGCCCTACATCCTGGCAACAGAGAACGACGTACTGAACGGTCTCGGAATGATGTTCATGAAACTCCTTACCAACCGCGCGCAGATGTTCGCAGATGTTCGTACATACTGGAGCCCGGACGCTGTTAAGAGAGTAACAGGATATGACCTTGAAGGCGTTGCAAAAGAAAACGGCGGTTTCATCCATCTGATCAACTCCGGCGCATGCTGTCTGGATGCCAACGGAGAGGCAAAAGATGAAAACGGAAACGCTGTTATGAAAGAATGGTGGAACGTAACTGAGGAAGATCAGAAAGCTATTATGGCCGCAACCACCTGGAACGCAGCTGACAACGGATATTTCCGCGGCGGCGGATTCTCCTCCAGATTCGAGACAAAGGCTCAGATGCCTGCTACCATGATCCGTCTGAACCTTGTAAAAGGTCTTGGACCGGTTCTTCAGATCGCTGAAGGATGGACAGTAGGTCTTCCGGCAGACGTATCCGATACACTCTGGAAACGTACGGACTATACATGGCCCTGCACATGGTTCACACCAAGATGCGACGGCAAAGAAGGCGCGTTCAAAGACGCTTACAGCGTAATGAACAACTGGGGCGCTAACCACGGAGCAATTTCCTACGGACACATCGGCGCAGATCTGATCACCATGTGCTCCATGCTGAGAATTCCGGTTTGCATGCACAACGTTCCGGAAGAGAAGATCTTCCGTCCGGCTGCATGGAACGCATTCGGAATGGACAAAGAGGGCGCAGACTTCCGCGCATGCAAGAACTACGGACCTCTTTACAAATAAGAACTACAGTCGTTGTAAAATATGCCATGATAGAAACAGTCTTCCGGCTTTGCCGGAAGACTGTTCTTTTTTGAGCGATACGCCCGGCAAGCAGCCAAATGTCGTATTTTCTCGCAAAGTTTGTCAAAAGAGGGATTATCAGGGGAGAATTTCTGTGCTATGATGAAGGTGTTCCAGTGTGAAGACCGGAGGGAGTTAAAATAATTTAATCCTGCATCCGCATGGAACTGTGCGCCAGGCGGAACTTTGCAGATAAGGGGAATGAGGAGATATGAAAAGATTTTATGGAAGAAAGACTTCAGGAATTACCGCGGCGGTTCTTCTGGCTGTATATGTATTATTATGTGCGGTACCGGCGTTGGCAGACGTGCAGAAACGAACGGAACCTGACTACCGGACAGATTATTATATGATCGTGGAATCAAAGGCGGGAGGCGTGGATATTTATTCCGATCCTGACCTGAATTCAACGAAACTGAACGACAGCCTGATCCCGAACGGGACAGCTCTTCGCATAGAAGGGGAAGTGGAGGACGAGAAGGATAATCGTCTCTGGGGATATACGCAATATCATGGAATGTACGGCTATGTACCGGAGGATGAACTGAAGCCGGCGCAGTCGCGGCAGGAAGCTATTGATTCAGAACTTTATATCGCGGGAAGCGATAATGTTGATTATAATACGGATTATGATGTAACTGTTGATTCTGATGAGGACGGTATCCATCTCTATCAGGGCCCGGGAGAAAAATACGGCGCGGTTCCCGAAGCAGAAGAGATAAAAAACGGTGAAACCCTGCATATCGTACAGGAGGCGGAAATGGCGGACGGAAGCCGTTGGGGAGTGACAGACTCCCTGGAAAAAGACGGCTGGGTAAACCTGGATGAAACCCGTGAGGGGAAGGATACCGGGATTCAGAAGGAGGATGTTGACGGGAAAATGGAACCGGATACGGCGGAAATACCGGAAACAACCGCTGGAGCCGGAACCTCGTCTGCCGGCACTTCAAAACTTCCGGAAGCGGAAGAGAAGGCGGAACTGACAGAAGCTGCAGAAGAGAAGACGGAGCCCACAAAAGCGGCAGAAGCGGAAGAGAAGGCGGAACTGACAGAAGCGGCGGAAGAGAAAGTGGAGCCCACGAAAGCGGCGGAAGCGGAAGAGAAAGTGGAACTGACAGAAGCGCCGGAAGCAGAAGAGAAAGCGGAAGAGAAAGATGAGGAGATGGCGCAGGAAGAGACCGCCGGAAACGAGAGGAAAGCAGAACCGACAGAAACTCCCGGCGCGGCAGATGCGGCAAGCCGGGAGGTGCAAACCGACACCGCTCCCTCCGGCGTTCCGTTGGTTTTTATCATATTGGCGGCAGTTGCCGCAGTGGGCGGTCTTTTTATCTATCATTTCAGAAAACGCTGAAAAATTGGGACTATCATATTGATAGTCCCGTTTTTTTAGCTTATTTTGTAGGCGATTACTGAGATTGTCCGGGAGCGCCTGCTGAACAGACGGCGGTAATAACTCAGTTTTTGAGGATGCACCCGGATGGTCATCTGCGGTGAATAGGAATCAATCTTTGATCCCACATTATTCAGTTTCATGCTCTTGATCTGAATAATACATCCTTTTTTTACATTGCGGAAGGCGTATGCGCCTATTCGCGTGAGTCCAGTTCCGATGGCAACCCGGTCGAGATTTTTGCAGTCGCGGAACGCGTGGCTTCCGATAGCGGTTACATTATTGCCGATGGCGACTTTTTTCAGCATGGTATGACCGTAGAAAGCTTTTGTCCATACAGATGTAACTTTATAGGTGATCCCGGCGTAACGTATCGTGGTGGGTACGACCAGGGATTTGATATACCGGTCTGTCGTTCCGCTGCAGGTGACCTCATTTTTCCCTTTCACACGGAATATCAGATTGTCCGATGAAATATATGCGGATTTCCACTGTGCGTACAGAGTGATATTTCCCGTGATCGTAAACTTGTCTCCGGGCGCGTAGCTTGTGCCGCTTCCGTCATATTCCGTATTCCATCCTGTAAAGAAATGCGTATTACAGTATGCTGCATTCTTTACAGTGACTGTACTTCCGGAAGTGTAGGCAGTCTGGTCAGACGGTACATCTCCGATAGCCAGGGAACTGTTTTTGTGGTAAGTCACTTTATATGTAGCCGGTGTCGGAGTGGGTGTTGCAACCGGCGCATCCAGCGTCTTTGTATGAGCTTTAATAGAAAAGCAGAAAGGAGACTTCTGCAGAGCACAGTCAACCCAGTTCTTTCCATTAGAGGTATAGAAGCTCTGTCCGGCCTCAAGTCCGGCGATCGCCTGGAACCAGGAGGACGAGGTGACGGTGGTAGTGTTTTCCACATAATAGGGCGTGGATTCATCCATCAGCGTAAGTACGACGGAATAACTGCTTCCCTGTGTCAGTGTTACAGGAGTTTCCAGAGTGATGGTATCGATCCCTGCCAGGGACTGGAAGTATTCCATCGGTGTGTCGAAAGCCGGAGTACCGCTGAGCGGATCCGACGGATCTTTCAGATCGGTATAAATCTGAATCTGGTAACTGGTATTGTCTTTTTTGGATGCCGTTACAATTTCTCCCAGTTCTTCAGCGTTGCCGTTTCCTGCTGTCGCGGTGAAAACATTGGCAATGGAATAGCCTTTTTTCAGTGTGACAGAAGAGATTCCGCAGGCAGCCCCGTCATAAAAATAATTATTGGGGTAGGCAGGCTGTGTGGTAACGGTATTGGAAACAAGGTTGGTGATGGAAGCGTCTTCATAGGAAAGATAAAAATATCCGTTGTCTCCCCAGAAGTTTCCGTAACTGTTCTTCACAATCCAGGCGCCGTCATTCTGGACGTCAGACTTTGCGGGAAAGTTTTCCTTGGCGTAGTTGTCATTCCAGCCGACTATAGTGACCGCATGATTGACGCCGTCTGAAGACGGATAACATGCGGCGGCGGTATCCGCTCTGTAGTATGTGCCTGAACTGTCCAGATAGATCATGGCGGTAACAGAACCGTATTCCTGGAGAAGCTGTTTCATCCTGTCCACAGAATAGGCTGAAAATACAGCATCTGTCAGATATACATCTGTATCGTAGGCAAGGCTTTCCTCCAGAGGCGCAGACAGATCGGCGGTATGAGAACTGTCTGTGGGAAGAGGGGCTTTATCCTCTGTGACCATACCGGACCAGGTGCTCAGGAAAAAGGATGCCACCATGCCGTTGCCCCTGTCGTGGTAAGTGTTTCCCAGATGGACGATCCGGTCGTCCGGCGTGTTGCCCAGAGGATCATTGACACGGTGCGACCAGAAATAGGCCAGATGCTCTTCTGAGAGATCCCACGTTCCCAGTCCCTGGGAAAGAAGAGAAGTCTCATAATTTGAGGCAAGGCCGAAGGCCCAGCATATGCCGAAAGGATTCTGGTTCTTGACCGAAGTGACCAGTCCGGCATCCCGGGAATCATAATAAGGAGCCTGAGTGCTGTACAGGCTTATTCCCAACTCGCTTTCCGCATCCTCCAGAGGCGCGTATGCAGTAAGGTTTTCCATGGGGGCAAGCTGTTCTTCCCACTCGGCCGCGGTCATGGGGCGGCCCAGGATATAATCAGCCTCCTGATTATTGTCTGTATCACCTGAGCTGAACGTGTCGGATTCCGGCTGATCTGAAAACAACTCCTGATCTGAAAATGTTTCCTGGTCAGAAAGCAATTCCTGATCTGAACTGACAGAATCTGCCGTAATGTCCGGAGAACCGGCGGTATCTGAAAGGTTTTCGTCAGTGCCAGAAAGGATTTCGCCAACATCTGTTTCAGCGGGACTGACGCTTTCTCCGGGAATCATACCGGAGGTGAAATCTCCTGCGGCTGCAGGAGAGGTACTGCCGAAAATGAAAGAAACTGTCAGCAGAAAAGCCAGTCCGCGTTTTCTTAATATGTTCTTTCTGTGCATAATAACCTCCTGTAAAATTACTACTTATTATCATATCACGCTGTCAGGGATCATGTCCAGTCATCCCCGGAAGTAAATGTCTGTAAAAAAGACACTGTAAAACAGACGGAGTCATCTGTTTCACAGTGTCCTGGTATTTGTCCTGTTCTGACTGGACAGTGAGGATAATCAGTGTCAGTCGTTGATCACAACACCCTTCTGCAGCATGATGTTTGCGTAAAGAGCTTTTTCACTTGTGGAAATGATGCA
>NHCFR01400__coassemble_984_pt1 | contig 16483 bp, 18 predicted proteins | sample NHCFR01400__metabat2_high_PE_032 | metagenome-assembled genome bin NHCFR01400 | reverse complement strand
GCCTCTCTGTCAGGGCGTCCACGCTCTCCATCTGGTTTACACGGTAAGTCACATTCTGATAAAAAGATTTCTGGATCTTGGGCTCCACAGTCAGCACGCCGGACTGCAGCGTTACCTCTTTCACCTGATCCTTATCCACCATTTCGATAAATTCATCGTATGTGATCTCACTGGTATTTCCATTCATCATATCAGTCACAAAACTCAGGCAGACCAGCGTGATCAAAAGACAAATCAAAAAAGCCAGAATGGACTGGCGGTTTCTGTTCGGTCCCTGGTTTTTCGGGTTATTTCGGTTCGGACGGTTTCCGTCGTTCCGATCATCCATATGATTATTCATTCTTTTCCTCCTGTTGTTATCTTCTTTATTATAAAGAGATTTCTCTGATAAATCAACAAATAATTCAATACTCCCGCCCCCTGCTTCCGACATAAAAATAATATTGATCCGAGGCGAAAAAAAATTCCCATTTTTCTTATTTTTGTAGTATACTATGTGCATGACAGCGGCAGACAATACTGACGGCTGATTGTGACGAGGAAAGGAAATGAACTTATGAAAATTGGATTTGACAACGAGAAGTACCTTACAATGCAGTCAGAACATATACGGGAAAGGATCGGCAAGTTCGGCAATAAGCTGTATCTGGAATTCGGCGGGAAATTATTTGACGACTACCACGCCTCCAGAGTTCTTCCCGGCTTCGAGCCTGACAGCAAGCTGCGTATGCTGATGCAGCTCAGCGACCAGGCGGAGATCGTCATTGTCATCAGTGCGGCTGATATTGACAAGAATAAAATGCGCGGAGATCTGGGTATCACATATGATATGGATGTGCTCCGCCTTATAGACGCCTTTACAGAACGGGGCCTTTATGTTGGCAGCGTATGCATTACGCGCTACGCCGGACAGGAAAGCGCCGACCGCTTCCGCGCGAGACTGGAAAAACTGGGGATCCGCGTTTTCCTTCATTACAGCATTCCCGGCTATCCCAGCAATACGTCTCTGATCGTCAGCGACGAGGGATACGGAAGAAATGAATACATCGAGACCACCAGACCTCTTGTCGTGGTAACTGCTCCCGGACCCGGAAGCGGCAAAATGGCCACCTGCCTTTCCCAGCTCTATCACGAATACAAGAGAGGGATCTGCGCCGGATACGCGAAGTTTGAAACCTTCCCCATCTGGAACATCCCGCTGAAGCATCCGGTGAACCTGGCCTATGAGGCGGCAACCGCCGATCTTAACGACGTCAATATGATCGATCCCTTCCATCTGGAGGCCTATGGGGAGACCACTGTCAACTATAACCGCGACGTGGAGATTTTCCCCGTACTGCAGGCAATGTTCGAGAAGATCATGGGAAACTGTCCCTACAAATCACCTACCGATATGGGCGTGAACATGGCGGGCAACTGTATCATTGACGACGAGGTATGCCGCGAGGCGTCCCGCCAGGAGATCATCCGCCGCTACTACAAGAGCTGCGCGGCCTTTGTCTCCGGTGAAGGCAAAGAAGAAGAAGTCCGCAAGATCGAACTTCTCCTGAAACAGGCCCACGCCTCTCTGGAAGACCGCAAAGTCGTTCCCGTCAGCCTGGAAATAGAGAAAAAGACCGGCGGTCCCGCCGCGGCTCTGGAACTACCCGACGGACAGATCGTACACGGAAAGACCTCCGACCTTCTGGGCGCTTCCGCCGCCCTTCTTCTGAACGCGCTGAAGGTTCTGGCCGGGATCGATCACGAACATCATGTGATCTCCCCCGAAGCCATTCATCCTATCCAGGAACTGAAGACAAGATACCTGGGAAGCAAGAATCCCCGTCTTCATTCTGACGAAACGCTGATCGCCCTTTCTGTAAGCGCCGCCAGCAATCCGGAAGCACGCCTTGCCCTGGAACAGCTCCGCAAACTGAAAGGTTGTCAGGCGCACACTTCCGTAATGCTGTCTTCCGTAGACATCCTGGAATTCCGCAGGCTGGGTATCGAGCTGACCTGCGAACCCAAATTCGAAAACCAGAAAGGAAATCCCCGTCCATAAGGACGGGGTAACAGGAATCTGCTTGTCCTTTCGGACAATCAGCAGCGAAAATCCCCGTCTCTTCGGACGGGGATTTTCTTTTTAGTCGTATCCGTTAGGATTGTGGGACTGCCAGTTCCAGGAGTCCGCACACATATCTTTGATATCATACTCGGCTTTCCAGCCCAGTTCTCTCTCAGCCTTGGAAGCGTCGGAATAGCAGGTTGCAATATCGCCGGGACGGCGGGGTTTGATCACATAGGGGATCTTCACACCTGTAGCGGCTTCAAAATTCTTCACAATATCCAGAACGCTGTAACCTTTTCCGGTTCCCAGGTTATAAATGCTGAGGCCGGAATTGTCCTCAATTTTCTTCAGCGCCTTTACATGGCCTTTGGCAAGATCCACTACATGGATATAGTCTCTCACACCGGTTCCGTCCGGAGTATCATAATCGTTGCCGAACACACCCAGTTCTTTCAGCTTGCCTACAGCTACCTGGGTGATATAGGGCATCAGGTTATTGGGGATACCGTTGGGGTTCTCTCCGATGGTACCGCTCTTGTGAGCGCCGATGGGGTTGAAATAACGCAGAAGTACAACGTTCCATTCCGGATCTGCCTTCTGGATGTCTGAAAGGATCTGCTCCAGCATAGATTTCGTCCATCCGTAGGGATTAGTGCACTGTCCTTTGGGGCACTCCTCCGTAATGGGAATCTCCGCGGGATCTCCATATACTGTAGCCGAAGAGGAGAAGATAATATTCTTCACGCCGTGTTTTCTCATCACATCCACCAGAACCAGAGTTCCCGCTATATTGTTATTGTAATATTCCCATGGTTTCGCCACTGATTCGCCTACTGCTTTCAGTCCGGCAAAATGAATACAGGAATCGATATTCTCTTTTTCGAAAATCTCTGTAAGCGCTTCTCTGTCCAGAATGTCGGCTTTATAGAACTTCACCGGTTTTCCGGTGATCTTTTCCACACGTTCCAGACTTTTCTCACTTGAATTGCACAGGTTATCCACAACAACCACGTCATAGCCGGAATTCTGCAGTTCCACAACCGTATGGCTTCCGATATAACCTGCTCCGCCTGTTACTAAAATTGCCATGTTTTTCTCCTCCTTACGGGATTATTTTTCCATGTTTATTATAGCATTTCTATTATAAATCCACAATGCTGTTATTGCCACAGCTTCTGCGGATACAGTCCCTGGTCTTTCAGATTCTGAACCGCCGCCATGACCATGGGTTTGTCCTCTTTATATGTGACGCCGTACCATTTGTCGGCGGATTTCAGCACTTTTACAGTTGCTTTTTTCTCCTCCAGGAGTTCATCTACCACGAACGGGAGGAAAAACTCACATTTCAGCGGGTTCTTTTCCAGATTTTCTTCCAGGAAAACCACGAACCGTTTCTTAAGTTCCTCAAGGATATCCGCGGAGAATCCCCACATATTCATGGAAACGGCAGCGTCTGCGGGAAGCTCTGTCCAGGAAGCTCCTTCATCCTCTGTATACGCCGCGCCGTCCCCTCTCTTCTCGATATGAGTACGCTCATTGATCCCCCTGAGATAGCCCTCATCATCTGTCACGCATACGCCTCTGGAGACATAACCGTTCTCTGTAAGGGTGTTTTCCAGCCTGTATCCTACCATCATATATCTTCCGGCAGTATCTTCCGCCTTCGGATCTGTCAGAAAATCGTACGCCATCTGGAGGGCGCGGACTCCGTAATAATCGTCCGCGTTGATCACTACGAAGGGGCCGTCGATCTCGTCGATGCAGCTTAATACAGCGTGACCGGTACCCCAGGGCTTCACCCGTCCTTCCGGAACTGTAAATCCCTCCGGAATATTATCCAGTTCCTGGAATACATAAGATACCTGGATAAAACGGCTGAGCCGGTCTCCGATCGCCTCGCGGAACGCCTGCTCGTTTTCCCTCTTTATGATAAAAATCACTTTTTCAAATCCGGCTCTCACCGCGTCATAAACGGAGAAATCCATAATAATATGTCCGTCTCCGTCAATGGGATCGATCTGTTTCAGTCCGCCATAGCGGCTTCCCATTCCTGCCGCCATGATTACCAGTACCGGTTTTTTCATTTTCTTTTCTTCCTTTCATTTCTAATGCTTTTCTGTCTGCTGCCGCAGGCTTTCGTATCAGTTCTCTTTCAGACGGTATCCGACGCCTCTCACCGTCTCCAGCAGTTCTCCAGCTTCTCCCAGCTTCTGCCGGAGGGAACGCACATGTACGTCCACAGTCCTGGTCTCTCCGTCGAAGTCATATCCCCATACATGTTCCAGGATCTGATTCCGGCTCATGACCATTCCCTTATTCTCCGCCAGATACTGAAGAAGTTCGAATTCCTTGCGGGTAAGTTCCAGCTTTTCTTTTCCCAGACAGACCTCATGTCTGTTCACAGATATCCTGAGATCGCCGCAGGTGATCTCCCTCTCCTCCGTCTGCCTCGCGCATCTTCTGAGGACAGCCTTTACTCTGGAAACAAACTCCATCATGCCGAAGGGTTTGGTGATATAATCATCCGCGCCTCCGTCCAGTCCTTTTACCTTGTCGAATTCCGATTCTCTCGCAGTTACCAGGATCACAGGGATATTCCTGGTGTCCGGATCGGATTTCAGTCTGGCAAGGATCGAATACCCGTCCTCCCCCGGAAGCATGATATCCAGAAGAATCAGCTCAGGCTTCTCCTTCGCCAGGGCTTTCAACAGGCTCTTCCCGTCCTCCAGCCCCTTTACGTCGAATCCTGTGGCTCCCAGCGTGTAAACCAGAAGTTCACGGATATTCTGCTCATCCTCAACACAAAATATCATTCCGTCGCCCTCCCCGACAGTTCTTTTCACGGTTTCTCAGAAACTCCGGATTTCTTCGCCTTCGTCTCCCGTTTTGTCAATGGATCGTATGATCAGATAATAACTGGTGTTTTCGTTCACCTGCACCTTCACACGGTCGCCAACCCGATGCCCTTTCAATGCTTTTCCGATAGGCGATTCTATACTGATTCTGTTTTCCATGGAATTGCCCCGGATAGAAGTGACCAGCTTATATTTCTCGATCTCCCCGTCTTCCTCGAACTCCACTTCTACGATATCGTCCATCCCCACCTCGTCGGCTCCTGAGGTATCCGTGACGATATCCGCCGTCTTAAGCATTCTCTCCAGATAACGGATACGGCTTTCATTCTGGTTCTTGTGTCTTTTCGCCGCGTAATATTCAAAATTCTCGCTGAGATCCCCCTGGGCTCTGGCTTCCTTCACCGCCTCGATGGCTTCTTTGCGCACCACCAGTTTCCGGTGTTCGATCTCCTGCTCGATCTTCTCTACGTCTCTTTTTGTAAGCTTTTCGCGCATTTTTGAACTGCTCCTTATATCTGTCGTCATAAACAGCGGCAACTGCCCTTCAACATAAGCATTTGTCCGCTGTACTTTAGTATACACGATATTCCTTTTCCATACAAGAATTCACACAAAAAAAGAGACACTGTGTCTTTTCAGGACAGCGTGTCTCTCATATCTATTCTTCTGCTCTGTACACAGTTCTGTATCCTTCTTCCAGGATTTCCGCAATCTGCTCCAGCTCTTCCGTGATCTCCGGAAGCGCCTCTTCCCCGCACGCGAACCGCACGCAGGTCCCGCAGGAGGAACTTAAGTTTCTGGGAACAGGCATGATCTCCGCTTCCATCCCCTTTTTTTCACAGTTCCTCTTAAAACATAAGGCCCCGTAGTGGGAATAAAATGTAGCTATGTATTTTTTCATTTTGTTACCTGCAGGATAAAATCATCCCCCTGCTCTTTTACCTGGACTTTGTATCCCTGATGCATGGCGAAACGGGTGACATTTTCCCTGGCGGTCACATTATCCACCAGCACCTCATATGCTGCTTCCCGGGAAGCCATGGCATTCTTCATCATGATCACAGGTTCCGGACAGGAAAGTCCTCTTGCGTCGATTGTTTTCATATTCCATCTCTCCTCTCACCTACGCGTCCGCTTTGCGGAATGTGTTTGCTACGGCGATCACAGCCACCACGACGATCCCGATGACAACCGCAATCTTTCCGTTGGCGGTGGGACCGTCTGCCGAAGCTGCAAGTCCGAAATTATGCGCAAAAGCAGCTCCCACCATCAGGCCCAGCACTGTCACCGCTGAATCCGTATTTCCCTCTCCCGCAAGGACAAGCTGGCGGAGAGGACATCCTCCAAGAAGCACACAGCCGAAGCCTGCAAGAAGCATTCCCAGCGCGTTCCACAGCCCGTCTGTGTGGGCTACCGGCTGTCCGGCAAATCCGGGATTGAAAAAGGCGGTTCCTGTCGCCGCGCCCAGGATCAGGTTCACCAGGAAGGCGCTGACCAGAATTGCCAGAAAGCCCAGCAGTAATTTCCATTCTCTGAACAGAACTGCGTCGCGGATACCGCCCACCATACAAAGACGGGTTCTCTGGGCAAGGGCTCCTACGATCAGTCCGGCGATCAGCGAGATCACAACAGGCGCGTGGAGAGCTCCAGGACCGGCTCCCGCTTCACTGAAATGAATAAACGCGGGCGCCGCCACCAGAAAGATCAGAAACACCAGCTGAAGCACGGGAAACATCTGCCCCTCCAGGGCAGGCATTTTGTAGGAACGTTTCAGCGTATAGCCTTTTTTCAGAAATACCACGCCTGCCAGAATGCCGGCGGCAAAACCAATGAATCCGAAAATGGCGTTCCCGTCGCCTCCTGCAAGTCTCAGGATCATACGGAAAGGACATCCGAGAAACATCAGACACCCGATCATCACAAAAACTCCCAGTATGAATCTGGTTACCGGAGCGGAACCGCCTCTGGGACGGAATTCTTTCGTCGCCAGGGAAACAGCGCAGGCTCCCAGAACAAGCCCGATGATCTCAGGACGGATATACTGCACCGCCGCCGCGCTGTGAAGTCCCAGCGCGCCTGAAGTATCCCGCAGAAAACAGGCGATACAGAATCCCATATTGACAGGATTTCCAAAAAATACCAGCATTGCCGCGATCAGTCCGATCAGAACGCCGGCCGCCGCGATCGTCATTTTTTCATTTTTCATCTGTAGTCTTCCCCTCTCTTTTCCATTTCAGTTATTGTACCATTTTCGCTGAAATTTCGCCAATTAAACATAGGTGAAAAACACATATATTTATAGATTTTATTTATAAATCGGTTTATAATGTAAGCAGAACTTATTTGCAGAATATCATACTCTTTTTTCAGAGAAAGGAACGATCATGACTCATTTGAATCCTGACGCAACAGATCTCATATCCCAGAACGAACCCTGCCGCCGGAAGATCTATCTGGACCAGGCGGCTACCTCCTGCCCCAAAGCTCCCGGGGTAGCCGACGCTGTGTACCGTTATCTGTCCGGTTCCGCCGTAAACGTGAACCGGGGGACCTACGGCGACGCCTACTCTCTGGAAGAACAGATCCTTGATACAAGAGAACAGCTTCTGAAGCTTTTTCATTTCACCTCCGGCAAAGGAAAAAATGTAATCTTTACTTCCGGCGTCACCGCAAGCCTGAACATCCTTCTGAAAGGGATCCTCCGCCCGGGCGACCACGTGCTGGTGTCATCCATGGAACACAACGCCGTCATGCGCCCCCTTGTCCAGCTTTCACATACAGGCGTAACCTTCGACCGGATCCCCTGCAGTCCCGACGGAACGCTTCTCCTCCAGGAAGCAGAGAATCTTCTCCGTCCGGAAACCAGGCTTCTGGTCTGCCTTCACGCGTCCAACGTATGTGGCACGGTCATGCCTGTACAGGAAATCGGAGATTTCTGCCGGAAGCACAATCTTATTTTTATTCTCGACGCGGCGCAGACCGCCGGAGTCCTTCCCCTGGATATGGAAAGACTTCATATCGACGCCCTGGCTTTCACCGGCCACAAAGGCCTGCGGGGACCCCAGGGCACCGGAGGTTTCCTTATCAGAGATGAGCTTGCCTCACAGACGGAACCGCTTATCAGCGGCGGTACGGGAAGTATCTCCCATACAGAAGAAGTTCCCGGTTTTCTTCCCGACCGTTTCGAGCCGGGAACCCCGAACATCCCGGGAATCCTGGGACTTCACGCGGCCCTTTCTTATCTGGAGCAGACCGCTCCGGGCGCGATCCTCCGCCGTGAGATGGAACTGACGGATTACTTCCTGAAAGGAATCCAAAGACTGGATCCTGAAGAAAATTTCATACGCCTCGCAGGCAAAAAAAGCACAGACGAACGCTGTGCTGTGGTATCTGTTCAGATCCTCGGCGCCGACATGGCTCAGGCGGCCTGGGAACTGGATTCCCGATATGGGATTATGACGAGGGTGGGACTTCACTGCGCTCCCGCCGCCCACAAAACACTGGGAACTTACCCGGCGGGAACCATCCGGTTTTCTTTCGGGCCGGAAAACACCGAAGCCGAAGTGGACGCCGCGCTTGGCGCTCTGGCGGAGATCACCGGCATCAGCAGGAGAAAGGAGTTCTGAACAACATGGATTTCAAACAGCTGGAAGCATTTGTGGCAGTAGTGGATTATGGAAGCTTTTCCGAGGCGGCGCGCCGTCTGTACCTTACCCAGCCCACCATCAGCGCTCACATCCGCGCGCTGGAAAAAGAGCTTACCGTACGGCTTCTCATAAGAACCACCAAGAAGATCACGGTAACTGCCAAGGGATATCAGCTTTATGACAGCGCTGTGCGTATGCTCCATATCCGGGATAATCTTCTGGAGGATTTCACGGAACCCAGGAAACATATCATCGATCTGGGCGTATCCACCATCCCCTCCTCCTATCTGCTTCCCGAGCTTCTCGCCGCCTTCGGGAAACGTTATCCTGATGTCTATTTTCATTCTTTTCAGTCCGACAGCGCCGGAGCGATTGAACGCGTGCTCGACGGAAGCGTGGACCTCAGCCTGACCGGTCAGAATACAGGCGACAAAACCTGCCGTTTCATTCCCTTCTGCCGGGACAGTCTGGTGATAGCAGCCCCCGTTACGCCCCGCTATCTGAAAATGGCCGAAAAAAAAGTCTCTTTCCGGGACTTTCTGGATGATCCCATTATCATCCGCGAAAAGGGTTCCGGCACAAAAAAAGAAATGGATCTCTTTCTGGAAAAGGCGGGGATCGCACCTTCTGAATTAAACGTGGTGGCCCGCATGAACGACCTGGAGAGCATCAAGAAATCTATCGCCAACGGCCTTGGGATTTCCGTGCTCTCCGCCCGGTCTGCCGCCGATATGGAAAAAACGAACCAGCTTCTCCTGTTTCCTCTCGACGAGACGGAACACACCCGGGAGTTCTATATCGTATACAGCAAGAACCGGATCCTGAAGCCCCATGTACGGCAGTTTATTCAGTTTGTGAGGGAGTATTATCAAAAATAAAGAAATAAAGCCTGAAAATCAGGCTTTATCCTCATCACCAACCGTACTGTCATCCTCCTCTACAGATGCAGCATGAGAAGCAAATCGCGTATCATTGTCCCAAAGCTGCTCCAGACGCTTTGGCATTCCTTCCACCATTTTGCCCATGTCTGTGTAAAGACTGAAAAGTTTCTTCTGGACGAGATTCACTTCCTCCCGGCACGCATCGATCTTATATTTTGCAGCCATCAGACGGATGCCTTTATTTTCAAGATCTTTGTCGATCTGTCCTTTCCATTCGTCAAAAATCTTCTCGCGGTCTTTCTTTGCCCGCGCCAGGATACTTTCTGCTTTTTTCTGTGCTTCTTCAATAATACTATCCGCTTTTTTCTCTGCCTCAGACAGAATACCGTCCGCTTTCTTCTCCGCTTCCTCCTGGATATCCTGCGCGCCTGCCCGGGCGTCTTCCAGGACCTGGCTGATCGCTTTGCAGTCGCTCTCATATTTTTCTTTTTCCTGCCGCATCTTCCGGATTTCCTCCTGAAGAGAACTGCTGTCCTCTACAATTGCCGCGGCGTTTCGCAGCTCTTCCAGCTCTGCTTCCATAGACTGTTTTTTATCTGAAAGCATTGCGTTATCAGACTTGAGGCTTTCTGTTTCCTGCCTCAGGCCCTCGTTTTCCCGTTTCAGGGAATCGTATTCCTGTTTCAGATTTTCGTATTCTTTTTCCTGAGCGGACAGTTTCTCCAGATATTCCTCTTCGTCGATTCCAGAAGATACTGACGCGCGTTCCGCACCCACTGTATTCTCCTGTGCCGCTGCCAGATTCTGGTTTTCTGCCTTTGCCAGACGCTCTCTTAATCCGTGATTTTCTGTCTCCAGTCCGGAGATCCCCTTCTTTAAATCCTCATTTTCCTGCCGGCACTCCTGCAGTTCTTTCATCCAGCGTTCATAATCCCCGGAATCAGAAGAGCAGTTTCTTTCCTCTGCTTTCTGCAGTTTCGACTTCAGGCCCATGATCTCCTTCTGGTATTCGTTTTTTGCCATCTCCGCGTTACGCTCCAATTCCTGCAAATACTCGCGGACATCATCTTTGTTATACCCCCCAAATAAAGTGGTTCTGAACTCTCCACCATTGCTCATCGATATACTTCCCTCCATTTTTCCTTTGTTTCCACATACTGATTCCACCTTGCTTATAAAAAGAATACCTATTTTAAAAAGTGGTGTCAATCACTATTTCATACTGTTTTTTATGCTGTAGTGTTTTCAGAGTACGCTTTTTCTGTCAGGTCGATTCTTCTGTCGCATATCTCCAGCGCGGCCGGCCTGTGCGTAATGATCAGTACTGTTTTATCTGTCATCTGCCTCAGATTCTTCAGCAGCACCTGCTCCGTAGTTTCATCCAGCGAACTGGTGGATTCGTCCAGGATCAGGACGGGACGTTCGGAAAAGATTGCCCGGGCAATAGCGATCCTCTGCATCTGCCCTTCCGAAAGACCGCACCCTCTCTCTCCCAACACTGTGTCTATACCGTCGGGCAGTTCTGACACAAAATCCTTCGCACAGGAAATCCTCAGCGCCTGCGACAGCCGTTCCTCCTGACGCATTGCCCCCGGATCGCCAAAGGCGATAATTTCCCGTATGGTTCCGCTCATCAGCTGATTTCCCTGGGGAACATAGGCAAACAGCCCTCTCCAGGCAGCTGTAAGAGGAATCTGGATCTCTCTGTTTTCTTTTTCCGCCATCAGATATCTTTCCCCGTGATCCAGAGGATACAGGCACATCAGGAGCTTAAGCAAAGTGCTCTTCCCGCAGCCGGAGTGGCCCGTAAAAGCCACATATTCCCCTTTCCGGATATCCATATCAAGATGATCGATCACCGCTTTTTCTTCAGAACCGATGGCTGTTCCATCTGTGTTCTGATAGGAAAATCCCGCGTCCCTGACGCCCATGCTCCGAAAATCCTCTTTATAGAACCTGGCAATTTCTTCTGCGGTTACATGGGTTTCGTTTCCATCATCCTCATATTTTTCCGCTTCCATCAGTCGTTCCGCACTTGCAAGCATGGCGTAGTACCGCGGCACGATCCCGCTTAAATTGGCAAAAGGTCCCTGTACCTGTCCGATCAGCTGCAGCACAGCTGTAAAAGTACCATAGGACAGCGTTCCCTTAAGAATCCCGTATCCACAGCAGGCCGCGCAGAGAATATACCCGCCGCCAACGATCAGGCTGAATCCGGAATTGCATACATTGGAAAAATGGTTTCTCTTCATACGGGCCGCTTTATGCGCCTCCATTCTCTGTTCCGCTCCGTTCAAAGCCCCCTTTTCCATGGAAAAAACACGGAGAATCATCATACTTTCCAGCCGTTCCTGGAAAAACGCCAGTACCGCGCCGTTGGCCTCCTGGATCTTTTTGTGAAGCCGTTTCAGGATATTACGGAATAACGCTGTAACTGCAAGGAGTAAAATCCCCATTGGGATCAGCACATAGAAAAATGCAGGGGTCAGGAAAAACAGAGCTGCCAGCGCTCCCACCAGCCTTACCACCATACCGGCAAGGCCAGGAAAGATCGTTAAAACGCCTCCGGTCACTTCCCGGGCATCAGAGGTAAGACGGTTGATCCAGTCGCCGGAATGGACTGCCGTAACGGCTGCGTAATCCTTATAAAGAAGGCAGGCAAAAAGACGGCTTTTGAAACGGTTCTCTACCGTAGAACTGGTCCACTCAGACATAAACCTGTAGAATGCGCTTAAAGCGATCTGTCCCAGTTCCAGTCCCAGCAGCATAGCCGCAGCCCGGAAAAAACCTGAACGGAAACCCGCTACAGCCTGATCGATCAGATCCCGGAAAAGCATGGCGGAAACCACGCCGCATAATCCATAAATGGCCTGGATAAGCAGAAGAACCAGAATGCAGCTTTTATACCCGCCTGTTACACGCCAGATCCAGAGCAGAGAATTTTTATGAGATTCATTTGTATTTTTTTTCTGGTTTCTGTTTGTCTTATCCGCACTCATAAGCTTCCTCTGTTCATTCCGGACAAATGTCCGGATAAAATCATCTCTTTGCCGGCTCTGATATATTGCCGCCGTATTTTTCTATGGCCTCTTCCGTTACCTGGCGGATACGATCCACATACCCCTCTTTCCAGAGCATACACATGGTACGGTCGCAGCCCATCAGATCATGGTTCCCGTCCAGCAGAGCTGTGGCGCGGCAGCCGCCTCCGCAGCGGAAACGGTAAGGACAGGCGTTACATTCTTCATTCGCCGCCAGAAGATCCCTTATCCGTCCGTTGACGAATTCCATATAATAGCTGTCGCTGAGTCCCTGCTTCAGCCCGATATCCTGAACCAGGGGAAAACGCTCCTGCTGCGGGCTTGCAGTCATGGGCATACAGGGAAGAAGTCTTCCCTCCGGGGTGATATAGCACGCCCAGCGGGTTGCGCCGCACATATGGCAGTCCAGACATTTCTCCGTACCGTCGTAAGGTTCCGCGACAATTCTATAAGGCTGATTTCTCCGCAGCACCGCCACTCCGGACAAAACAAGGTTTATGGGCTGTCCCGCCTGGAAATACTGCGGAATATACCGTATCATCGCCTCTGTATACTCCTGGGGAGTCAGCGCGTTTCCATCACTGTTTTTTCTCCAGAGATCTGTCTGGGAAACATTTGACGTCTTTAAGTCTGTCACTCCCAATTCCCGCAGTGCGCGGATCGTCTCCGGCAGACTGTCCTGGTTGCCCCTGTGGATACACATCTCCACGTCTGTCCGGAACCCGCGTTCTTTACAAAGCTTCAGAGCGCGCGTCGCAGCCTGCTCGGCGCCTTTCACACCGCGCATCCAGTCATGCCAGCCAAGACCGTCAAAACTGATGGAAATTGCAGGCTTCATTCCCCTCTTTTCAAATTCGTCCAATACCTTTTCATTTAAAAGCCATCCGTTTGTATAGATCTTGCCAATAACTATTTTGTAAGAGAGAATCCGGTCTACAAGCTGCCAGAAGTCCTTTCTCACAAAAGGCTCTCCTCCTGTAATGTCCACACGGAGAACGCCGCAGGCAGCCATCTCGTCGATCAGGGCAAAAGCCTCTTCTGTGGAAAGTTCTCCCAGCGCCCCCTCCGGCGCGTCCATAAAACAGTGACGGCAGCGGTAGTTGCATTTTCCGGTAACGGACCAGAAAACCATATTGACATATCTGTTATCAAAATACTGATAATACTGATCCGGATCCAGGGGAGAGGGTACTGCCGACGCTTCTATAAAACTTTTTGCTTCACACTGTTTCAGTTCCCTGCCCAGAGTTCCGTTCATCATTTCTTCCGTCAGTTCCGTTTCCCCGTCGCATAGCAAAAGCGCCTGAAAAGCGTCCCGTGACAACTGCTGTATGGTATTTTCCGGACGTTTCAGTAATACCCATGAATTTTTAAGCCATCCCCGCAAAGTATATTCCGGTTTGAGTCTGTAATACATAATTGTATCCTTCCCATAATCATGTATAGTTTGAAATCGGCAAACAAATATAAAAAATATCTGTTTGCCGATTGGAATTGTTTATCAATTTTTTGCAGTTCTTATAGCAGAATTCTCTCTGCCAGTCCTTTGCATTAACTCAGAGGCGGATTAAGCTCCTCGTCAGTCAAATGTAATCCACCATGACATACATATCCATTCTGACTTGACCATGCACCGTACTCTCTGCCGCTAGTTGTGATCACGTCACTGTTGTCAAAGTAGGTCACTTCCGCGGTTGCTTTTTCGTATTTCGCCTCTATCATCTCCTTTTCTACTTTATTATTATATTATCCCCCATAAGCTGACATATGCCAGTTTATGGGGTGACAATACTATCCCTTAAACTGTAATGCTGCCATCGTAATAGCACTCCTTACTCGTGCTCCCGGTTTGGGAACCGTTGGGGCCTGGAATGCAATCAAAAACAACTATCTCTTTACCTCCGGATGTAGAAATCACATCATTAACTTCAAACATTACAACTTCCGCAGTTGCTTTTTCATATACTGTCATTTTTTATTCTCCTTTCATAAAAGATTTATATAAATATGCCAGCTTCCAGGGAGCTTTAATTATCCGTCTGATCTGCCGCCGCTGCCACAGCCTCCGCCGCCGCCATATTAATGTACTCAGATATCTCCGGTACCGCCTGCTGTCACAGGAAATATAATTATTTTCTTCCGTTTCAAAATAACCGGCCATCACGCCGATGATCCATTCTTCCGGAACCTTCTCTTTCCGGAGGCGGTTGTCCCCGCATATAATATATGAATCATTTAAGACTTTAAGTACTCTGTGAAGAACATATTCTCCGGTTGGACGCCTGAACAGCGCCACATCATATTTTTCCAGCAGGCCCTTTTTCTTCTCTATAACCACAGTACTGCACCGGTTATGAAGAAGCGGCTCCATGCTGTCGCCCACCGTCTGAAAAAATCCATGACCGTACAGTTCCAGTTCCTGCTCGATTCCCTTACCTGACATCTTCCACCGCAACGGAGATTGTATCCAGGAATTCTTCTACGTCATGAAGCGCCGTTTCTTCCGTCACTCCTTCATATTTTTCCAGAGTTTGGGACACCAGATCCTCTTTCGTCGTTCCCTTTTCCAGTTCCTTCCAGTAAAATGCTCCGGTCCCGTTCAGGCGGATCATTCCGTTAAAATTCCTGCTGGCCTCGCCGATAGCGACGGCCATATACTCTGTACCCAGTTTGCGAAGTATAAAACCCTTTTTGACTTTTAACATTCTATTCGCTCCTCATAGTCTGATATGCCAGTTCCGCCGCTTCCGGCTGCCGGTTGCATTTCAGTTCATAAAAATTATTTGTTGTCACCATTCTTTCAAGAAGCAGCCAGAACCGGTCAAAAATCTCGATATCTTTTGGAAGCAGAACCTGAGAAAAAATATGGCGGCTTACCTCCTCTGTATTCAGGAGACGGATATGATTTTCCGGATTCTGTTCCAGAAAACATACGGCCTTTACAGGACTCATCATATTGCTTCCCATATATTCCTTCCCCCGCCAGGGCGTACCGCAGACATATAGTTTATCTCCGATAAAACGATAAATCGGTTTATCTCCGTTGATCACCTGCACTCTGTCCCCAAACCGCTGTTTCCAGAGCCTTATGTGGGTGGTCTTACCCACTCCGCTGGGAGCGCTAAACACATAAGCCTCGCCGTCCATTGCGATCGCGGCGGAATGCATCAGAAACGCATCATATTCTATCATCTTCAGGCAGATTTTGCGGTAAATGCAGAGACTCTCGCAATATCCGGAAGAAAACTGTTCTTCCCCGTTCTGTTCTTTCAGAATCTCGTCTTCAGACACGGACACGGTAAACTCCGGCTCTCTGTCCTTTACCTCATAGTCTTCACATAAATAATATATGTACGGATACCGGTTCTCAATCCCTATGGGAATTTCCGCGATTTCAATACAAAACACCGGAATATCACACCTCGCTGCAATCTTTAAAACGCCCGGGCAGAATATTATGCGCGATAAAGTTTCCAATGAAACTAATACAGATTAAAAAAGCTGCTGATCTTTTCTTACTTAAGAAATATCAGCAGCTGGCTGCCATTCCAGGCCCTTTAGCTTTGCGTCACAACCTTTCAGCTGCTTTGCCTTTGATAAATTAATATTCTTTTATCATATTATACCATATGTTCAACAAAAATCAATGACTATTTTACTCATTTTTCCCGGCGAAACGAACATATATCAATATATTCCACCCTTTTCTTCTTTGTGAGCTTTTTGAGTTTTTAAAAATTTCAATGAATTACAGTCTTTCTCCTATTATTTTCCTAATGCTACTCTTCTGAGTATTGGAATTCTTCTCAATACAAATGAACTTATTATGACAGGAATCACTATACCGCATAGAGTGGTTACTATCAATGACAGTATTCTCAGACCAGTAAGATTATACATCGCTTTCGCTACAACAGGAACCACATATGGTGTATGCATTAAGTAAATATCATATGAATAATCACCGGTTCTGCCTAAGAGCATTGCAAACTTATGATCTTTAATTATAAAA
>NHCFR01400__coassemble_931_pt1 | contig 17267 bp, 19 predicted proteins | sample NHCFR01400__metabat2_high_PE_032 | metagenome-assembled genome bin NHCFR01400 | reverse complement strand
GTCAGCTTCAGAGCACAGCAGAAGAGATGAGACTCAGTATTCTTGGAAAAGACAGTAAAGGGCGAGAAGATAAACCGCTGGAAGTAGTAGAAGCATATGTCCGTGAGAACACTACTGTTCTTGCGGATCCGCTTAGTATACAAAAGAAAATCGGTGAATTTAAAGAACGCAGAGATGACTTGCTTCGGGAACTGAACACCAAGATAAAAGTTTCAAATGCAACAACAATAATACATATATGAGTTTTGTATGTCTGCAGTATGAAAATCTGGAACCCGGTTCCCCTGTAACAGGGATATGTTACTCTATATTTTGATGACTGCAAGTCATTTCAGAAAGAAGTAGCTCAGCAGGTAGAGCATATGGCTGGTAACCATAATGTCGGGGGTTCGATTCCTCTCTTCAGAGAAATAAGAAATTTTTTGTTTTAAGAGACTGCTTTTTCTTTGTTTGTAAACAGAAAACAGTAATGAAGTTTAACTGATTTGGTTTAAAGGATAACTTTGTGCAGGTATGGAGACATACTGAAATCCATGATAAAGGTTTGGCGTTGAGCCGGTTGACCGCAGAAATTCCTCATGGCTGTACTGCAGGCAAATATATGTTGAGTTGCTATTATGCACACGCCTTTTTCTACAAAAGATTAATAGATGTATGGAAAGAATTATGATGTTGACACCATATATGACACCACATATAATATAGATAGGAGGTATCGCGAATGTCAAAATGGGATAAACTTTTGGTAAGAATATACTCTTTATCAAAAGATCTCCGATTTGATGAACTGAGAAAAGTGCTTGAAAGTTATGGATATCAGATGAGTAATCCCAGAGGAGGAAGCAGCCACTATGTATTCCGGAAAGCAGGCTGTTGTCCGATCACGATACCGAAACATGAGCCAATCAAAAAAGTATATGTGGAAATGGTAAGACAGGTTGTGGAAAGAGGATCGAAAAATGATGAAAACTCTGAATGAATATTTAAAACTTCCTTATCGGATGGAACTGGTGAAAGACCAGGAAGAGGGCGGATATGTTGTTTCATTTCCAGATCTTCCGGGATGTATTACCTGTGGTGAAACTATAGAGATGGCAGTTGCCAATGCTGAAGACGCCAGGAAGGTATGGTTGACAGCGGCTATTGAAGATGGATTGCCAATACCAGAGCCGGATGAACTGGATGATTATTCCGGACAGTTTAAATTAAGAATACCCAAAAGCCTTCATCGTTCTCTGGCAGAACATTCTAAACGGGAAGGAATCAGCATGAATCAGTATTGCTTGTATTTACTGTCAAAAAATGATGCTGTTTATAATAAATGATCATTCCGATAGAAAAAAGTCAGAATCAGTGTAGCCGCTCCAACAGGTTTGTGCTATGTTAAAAAGCATAGAAGAAACGGAAGCAGATGCTCTGATCGTGGTGACCTGCGGTAATTTTGTGCAAGATGGAAATCCTGCCGAAACAGATAAATACCAGAAAGCGGAACTGCTCCGAAAACAGGGGGCGGATCTGGTACTGGAGCTTCCTGTATACTGTACGCTGACCACGACAGATACCTTCGCTTTTGCGGCGGTATCCATGCTGGAGAAACTGAACTGTGTGAATGAGTTTGTGGCGGTGACAGAGGAAGCGGATGCCGGAATCCTTTCAGCAATTGTACAGTTCCTTTTTATTGAATCAAAGGAATATCAGAATACGGTAAAGAAATACCGCGCGGAGGGGATGGATTTTAACCGGGCCCAGGCCGCGGCGGCAGAGAGATATGTTCCCGGTGCGGAGAAGATTCTGAGGAGTGAGGCCAACCGCAGAGCGGTGGAATATGCCAAGGCCATGAAGCGGATGTACAGCAGGATGAAACTGCATTTCCATAATATAGAGAAAACGGATAACGGTAACACCGTGACGGATGCTGCCTGTGATGGAACAAGCTGTATGACAGATACAGCGAGGAACAGGGAAAATCATTTTAACCAGACAATAGGGGCGAGGTTAAAAGATTTTCTGGATACGCTTCCGGATGCACGAAAATATTTTAATGAAATAGCGGGAGGTTATGCACCGTCTACGGAGAGTCTGCTTAACGCATATCGAAAAAACAGGCTGCGGAATTTTACGGAGTTTGCGGAAGTACTGGCGGCAGAGGACTGGATGATGGATGATGCGAAACGTTATCTGCTCAGGGTTCTTCGGGGAATCCGACAGGTGGATATTTCAATCTGCGGGCTTTACAGTTATGCTCTTTATGCGCGGGCGCTGGGAGAATATAACGACAGCGGGCTTCTGCCGATTCTGAAAGAAAAATCCTGGATTCCTGTGTTTTCCGAAAAATCTGCAGACGATCCGGAAGGAAAAATGGCATCTGCGGCGATGGATGATCCGGGAAAGATACTGACAGAAATTGACCGCAGAGCAAATGTTATCTATCATCAGGTTAAAATTTAAAGATGAAGCGGTGTATTCTGATGTATGTGAAGAATGACCGGATGCAGAAGAGATGTCTTACGGGAATGTTTTTCCGAAGGCGTCTCTTTTATATATTGACAAATACATCGAACTGCGATATATTTATTATATCGAGATACGATATATCGAATCGGGATATAAGAGGTGTATATGGACAGTAAAATCAAACGTATTTATGTTCCTATGACGGAAACCGGTTTTTATATCCTGTTCTGCCTTCAGAAGCCCCAGCACGGTTATGGGATAGGCCAGATGGTGAAGGAGATGACGGACGGAGAAGTCAGTATCAGTCCCGGAACCATGTACGGCACACTGGCGAAGATGGAGAAGGACGGGCTGATTGTTTTCTGTCACGAGGAAAATAAAAGGAAACTTTACAGGATAACAGAACTGGGAAGAGAAGTTCTGGACACAGAAATCCGTCGGATCGAGAGACTGTACAGGAACAGCAGGGAGGGATCTGTATGAAAGATACGAAGACAATGCTCCGTTTTTACACAATTGCAGATTTCAGGGAAGAAGAAATCTGGCTCAGGGAGGAGCACCGGAACGGCTGGAAGCTCACTAAAATGAGACCGCCCTGTTTTTTCAGATTTGAAAAATGTGAACCGGAGGATGTGATATACAGGCTGGATTTTAAGAATTCTTCCGGAAACAGCGATTACTTCCAGATGTTTGCCGATTATGGATGGGAATATGTGTCTTCCTGTCTGGGCTGGCTGTATTTTCGCAAACCGGCGGCAGATGTGACAGAAGAAAATGAGGGAGAAATTTTTTCAGATACAGCCACCAAACTTGATATGATCGGGCATATTATGAAAACGCGGATGCTGCCATGCCTTGTTATTCTTCTTTGCTGTGTTCTGCCGTATCTGCGCTATGCGGTGGAGGAAGGAGATGCGATCGGGTATGTTGTGTTTTTCAGTGTCCTGGCGGTCGCTTATCTGTATCTGGTACTGTATTGCGGGGTTAAGCTTTTCAGACTGAAGAGAGAACTTGAAACAGGGAAATACTGAACTGATTACTGGATCAGGTATTTTTGATATTGTATAAAGGAGCGGGGTATAAGATGGAACGTTCACCATTATCCAATTACGAGATCACCAGAAACGCCACGGAGGCAAAATTTCCGGAATATGATCAGGAGCAGATCATTTCCCGGTTTCATCTGAAAAACGACGGCGAATATATCTATGTTGACTTCGTGGGACGGGAGTACCGGATCAGCCGGCAGACGGGGAAGGTGGAGTATTTTTCCGACCTGGAAGGCGGATACTGCCATGCGGATTTCAATGTTGTTCTTACAATTTTTGACGTATTGTGCGGATCGAAGCCGGACGCCTTTTTGTCAGGGAATTTTGTGTCTCTGAACGCGGTGAAAGGCCTGACGGTGGCGGCGGCTCCGGGGTCGGAGCTCTTCGGCAAAAACGCGGCCGTATTTGCGGGCAGGTGTGAAGATCTGAAAAAGGCCTGTGAAAAACTGGGCGGCGTTCCGGAGAAAGTGGGAGACGTCGCTTATAAGCTTCCGCTGTTTGATTTCATGGAGGTGATTTTTCAGTTCTGGGACGCGGACGAGGAGTTCGAAGCGTCCGTGAGGATCCTGTGGGATGAAAACATCCTCAGTTATATGCGTTTTGAGACGACTTTTTACGCGGCGCTTCATCTTCTGGAAAGGCTGAAGGAGCTTGCGGAAGTGTAATTCCTTAGCGTTAATGTACAAGGGGACCGTATTGTTCCCTTGTACATTAACGCTAGTCTGAGACATGGAAAATGCAGATATCAGATTCCGCCCCGGGCTACGGGAGCCGGTATGCATGAGGAAATATGGGGAGGTCGTATAAATGGATGAGAAACGTCTGGAAAACTTTGAAAAAATGTTGTGCGCCGTGCAGAAGGAATATGAAGACGCAGTGGCGAAGATGGAGGAACTGAAAGCGAAAGGCAGAGTAAAATCCGCCACATACCATCAGCTGATGGGAAGAAAAATGATGTATCAGAATATGCTTTCCATGTACGAGCTTTATGATCTCATTTCTTCCAGAGGATCAAAATTATAAAATGCAGACAGCGGCAGACAGGTGAGGATCTTTCATCTGTCTGCCGCTGATTTGTATAACCCCTTCGGGAAGCGTCCGCTGTGTCTGTCCGGGCAGATATTTGGCGGGCTGGTTTTGGATCTTATTTCAGGATTTTTTTCAGGTCTTCTTCGGGAGTGCTGATGGGAGCGATGTTGTAATTTTCTACCAGATAATTCAGCACATTGGGGGAGACGAACGCCGGCAGCGACGGCCCCAGAAGGATGTTTTTGATTCCCAGGTGCAGAAGGGTCAGCAGGATACAGACTGCTTTCTGTTCATACCAGGACAGTACCATGGAAAGCGGCAGGTCGTTGACTCCGCAGCCGAAAGCGTCGGCAAGAGCCACGGCTACCTGGATAGCGCTGTAGGCGTCATTGCACTGTCCCATGTCCATGATACGGGGAAGTCCGCCGATGGTTCCCGGATTCAGATCGTTGAAGCGGTATTTTCCGCAGGCCAGGGTGAGGACGATGCTGTCGTCCGGCGTCTGTTTTACGAATTCTGTATAGTAGTTTCTTCCGGGCCTTGCGCCGTCGCAGCCGCCTACCAGGAAGAAGTGTCGGATGGCGCCGGATTTTACGGCGTCGATTACTTTATCCGCAACAGAAAGTACGGCGCCGCGGGCGAATCCGGTGGTTACCTTTGTGCCGCCGTTGATTCCGGTGAACTGTCTGTCTTCCGGATAACCGCCCAGTTCCAGAGCCTTTTCGATCACGGGCGTGAAATCTTTGTCCTCTCCGATGTGGACAAGTTCCGGATAGGCCACGGCTTCCGTGGTAAACACTCTGTCAGAGTAACTTTTTTTCGGAGGCATCAGGCAGTTGGTGGTAAAAAGTACGGGAGCGGGAATGTCCGCGAATTCTTTCTGCTGGTTCTGCCATGCGGTTCCGAAATTGCCTTTCAGGTGAGCATATTTCTTCAGTTCCGGATAAGCGTGGGCGGGCAGCATTTCCCCGTGGGTATAGATGTTGACGCCTTTGCCCTCGGTCTGTTCCAGAAGTTTCTTAAGATCGGAGAGGTCGTGACCGGAAATCACGACAAAGGGACCTTTTTCCACAGCAAGGCTGACTTCTGTGGGAACGGGATCTCCGAAGGTTTCGGTGTTGGCTTTGTCCAGAAGCGCCATGCATTTCAGATTGACTTCGCCCACTTCCAGAACAACGGGGAGGAGTTCATTCATTCCCCAGTCGTCCATTCCTACAGCGAAAAGCGCTTTGTAGAAGAAGCGGTTCACTTTTTCGTCTGTGTAACCCAGAAGAGCCGCATGGTAAGCGTAGGCCGCCATGCCGCGGACGCCGAACAGGATCAGGGATTTCAGGGAACGGATATCCTCGTCGGCGTTCCAGAGTTTTTCCATGTCATAGTTGTCGTTTCGTCCGCAGGCGGAGCCGCATACAGAGCAGTCCGGCGCCAGGCGCTGTTTCTCTTCTTCTACCCGGCGGGTCAGTTCTTCGATCGCGTCGTTGTCGAAGTTTACATTGGTAAGCGTGGCAAAAAGCGCCTCCATTACCAGACGGTGTGTATCCTCTGTTACAGATGATCCGTTGCCTTCTGTGGATCTTGCCAGCCCGATAAGCGCTCCTGTAAGCTGATCCTGAAGTCCGGCGGTATCCGCTTTCTTTCCGCATACGCCTGCTTTGCCTGTGCAGCCTGTGCCGCATGCTGTCTGTTCACACTGAAAACAAAACATTTTGTGGTCCATGATTGATTGTTCCTCCTTAGGATTTTTTATTTAAGCTGTTTGTTTGATGATTTATTATTACCCGTTCAACAGGAAATATCTGTTATTCCAGTATCCTTCCATCCGTAGAGACGGTTACCACCTGCCAGGGGATGAACTTGCCGCTTGCCTGGAGAGCCTGCTTCACTGCGTTTTCGATCCCGCCGCAGCAGGGAACTTCCATGCGTGCTATGGTGACGCTTTTAATATTATTTCCTGCGATGATCTGCGTCAGTTTTTCCGTATAATCTCCTTCGTCCAGCTTGGGGCAGCCGATGAGCGTAATGCGGTTGCGGATAAATTCATTATGAAAATTTCCGTAGGCATAGGCGGTGCAGTCAGCGGCCACCAGAAGATTGGCGTTATCGAAGTACGGGGCGTGTACCGGCACAAGTTTGATCTGCACCGGCCACTGCCGCAACTGACTGCCTGCAGAGAATCCGGCGCTGGAAGCGGAAGATGAATTTGCGTTAAGCCCGTTTGTGGAGCCTGCGGCAGGCACGTTCACGGAGCTGTTGTCTCTTTTTATTGCTCTTGCCTGGGTACCGGGACAGCCGCAGGGGAGCGGCGCGGTATCTTTCATCCGTTTCGCTGCCAGAACCGCCGCTTCATCGTAGGCGGGGGCTTCCCGCTCCTCGAAGGAGATGGCGTCTGTGGGACAGGCGGGCAGACAGTCTCCCAGGCCGTCGCAGTAGTCTTCCCTGGTGAGAGCGGCTTTGCCGTTCACCATTTCAATGGCGCCCTCGTGACAGGCGGCGGCGCAGGCGCCGCAGCCGTTGCACTTCTCCTGATCGATTCGGATAATTTTTCTGACCATAGTCTTTCACCTCTCTGTATTCTGGAAATAGGATTTGTTTCAGGATTTATGTTCTGTACTCTGCGTCGGCGTTACCGGGTTACGGAAATAAGCCTTTGACAGGTATCAGACATTGACTTTACGGGCAGATTATAATACGATATTTAAAACAAAACAGTTGTATTTACAACAGAAAGAAGATTTTATGAAAAAATATATTCCGGTCCTGAGACGGACACAGTTATTCGCGGGGGTTGGGGATGAAGAGATACTGGCTATGCTGGACTGCCTGCAGGTGAAAGCCCACAGTTTTCGCAAAGGAGAATATGTTTTCCGGCAGGGGGAACATATCGACGATATCTGTATTCTCGCGGAAGGGAGGCTGTCCATTCAGAGAGACGACTACTGGGGAAACCGAAGTATTATCAATATGGTGGAAGCAGGAGAGATGTTCGGCGAAGCGTACGCCGCGCCGGGAAGTGAAGTGATGATGAACGATGTGGCGGCTGTGGAGGACAGCGCGGTGCTTTTTTTCAACGTGAAGAAAATACTTACCACCTGTTCCTCTGCCTGCAGGTTTCATTCCCTGGTGGTGCAGAATCTGTTTTTCGCCATATCGGAGAAAAACAGAAAACTGATGCGAAAGCTGACCCATATGTCAAAACGGACCACCAGGGAAAAGCTGCTTTCCTATCTTTCCGATGAGGCGAAAAGACAGGGCAGATCTTCTTTTGAGATCCCGTTCAACCGCCAGCAGCTTGCGGATTTCCTTTCCGTGGATCGCAGCGCCATGTCCAGCGAACTGGGGAAAATGCGGGACGAAGGGATATTGACTTTTCAGAAGAACCGGTTCACCCTCCTGTAAGAACAACTTGCCATTTACCCGGCGGTATGGGATAATAAATGCAACTTGGAAAGACAAGGAGGATGAACCATGACTTATCAGGAAATTCTCGCGAGAGTAGACCATACACTTCTGGCGCAGACCGCCACATGGGAGGAGATCCGCAGGCTCTGCGACGACGCCATGTTTTATCATACGGCTTCGGTGTGCATACCGCCCTGTTTCGTAAAGAAAGCCCGGGATTATGTGGGAAACCAGATGAAAATATGTACGGTGATCGGCTTTCCAAACGGTAACGCCACCACCCGTTCCAAGATGTTCGAGGCGGAGGACGCGCTGAATAACGGGGCGGACGAGCTGGATATGGTGATCAATATCGGAGCGCTGAAGGCGAAGAAGTACGACTATGTGGAAAAAGAGATCCGCGCCCTTAAGGAGATTGCAGGAAGCCGTGTGCTGAAGGTGATCATTGAGACCTGTCTTCTGGACGAGGAAGAGAAAATACGCATGTGCGAGATCGTCACCAGAGCGGGGGCGGACTATATCAAGACTTCCACCGGGTTTTCCACAGAGGGAGCCACCTTCGCGGACGTGGAGCTTTTCCGCCGCCATGTAGGGAAAGGCGTTCGGATCAAAGCCGCAGGAGGGATCAGTTCTTTTGCGGACGCGGAGAAATTTATCGAGCTGGGCGCGTCCCGGCTGGGGACCAGCCGTCTGGTGAAGATTGCCAAAGCGGAAAAAATCCTCTGATCTTCCTTGTTATGGCCGGACAGATCCGGCAGAAGGAAGAGAAAACTGTTTGAGGGAGCGTCAGAATTTATGAAACGGAATACAAGCTGTGATTACTGTGCCAATTATGTCTATGACGAGGACAGCGAGAGCTGGTTCTGCGACGTAAGCCTGGACGAGGACGAATACTACAGATTTGTGAGCAGCGGATACCGGGAATGTCCCTACTACCAGTCCGGAGACGAATATAAGGTCGTGCGGCGCCAGATGTAGGCGGCGCGCAGGGAGCGTAACACAGATGATCACATTGGAACTGGAAAATTTCAGCATGGAACAGATCTGCCGTTCCGGGCAGTGTTTCCGAATGAGAAAAACAAAAGAAAATACATATGAAGTGATCGCGGGGGACCGCTATCTGGAAGTGAGCCAGGAGGGAACCATCGTGAATTTTCACTGCAGCGATGCGGAACTTCTCTGTATCTGGGTTCCGTATTTTGACCTGGATAATGATTACAGCCGGTATATCGGGAAGATCAATCCCAGAGACCGGTATCTGACTGCCGCGGCGGCCCGGGGAGAGGGTGTGCGGATCCTCAGGCAGGATCTATGGGAGATGATCGTTACTTTTCTGATCTCCCAGCAGAATAATATCGGCAGGATCCGCCGGTGTATCGAGGCTCTCTGTACCCGCTACGGCGAGAAAAAAGTATCCGAAAACGGCGTGGAGTACCACGCTTTTCCTACGGTTTCCGCTCTTACGGAGGCGACGGAGGAAGAACTGCGCGGGCTTGGTCTGGGGTACAGGGCCCGTTATATTGTGGAGACGGCGCAATCTGTACAGACAGGAGAAGTCTCTCTGGAAAAAATAGAAGGGACGCGTTATTACCGGCGGGCGAAAAGAGAACTGATGAAGCTTTCCGGCGTAGGAGAAAAGGTGGCGGACTGTATTTGCCTTTTTGCCCTGCACCATATGAACGCATTTCCGGTGGATACCCATATCCGGCAGGTTCTGGAAGAACATTATAAACGGGGATTTCCCAACCGCAGATACCGGGGTATGAGAGGAATTATGCAGCAGTATATTTTTTATTATGAACTTACGAAACCGTCCGGGGAAAAGGGCTGAAAGTATTTCAGGCCGCCGCGGCGGCAAAAAAGGCAGGAACGAAAGTGTCCTGCCTTTTAGAATCTTTCTTTTCTATCTGTTCTGCCCACCAGATAATCAATACTGGTATCGTAATAATCCGCAAGGCGGATAAGCATTTCCACAGGGATACAGCGATTGCCTGTTTCATAATAGGAATATGCCCTCTGGCTGATGTGAAGGATTTCGCCGAGCTGTTTCTGGGACAGGTCGGAATCTTCCCGTAAATCATGAAGTCTCTGAAATTTCATTGGATACCCTCCTTTTTTGAGAGTATAGAACCGAACGGTTTGGTCTATTGTGTTTTAGACCAGAATAGTCTTGACAAAAATCTGCAGTATTATCCCGGCGGCCGCTTTCATCCGACTGACAGAGAAACTGTTTCCTTTTGCCGGAATTGAATTTTATGGAAGGTTCCTTTATAATGAACAGCGTAGACACAGATATGCTCTCTGTACATGGAAACCGCGATCCGGAACCTCCGGAGGTTTCCGCTTCAGACAGTCAATATAAGAGAAACGAGGATGACAGAAATGGAATATTTTGTGAACATCATAGGAAACGTGCTGGAAGCTCTGTACCGGACATGCGGCGCTTCCCTTGTGATCGCCGTTTTGTTTATGTGCGTGTACCTGCGGGTGAGAAAACACGGCGTCGGACCTGTGGTTCAGGGATGGATCCGGGAATTCCGTACAGATTCTCTGTTCCGCAGACAGTTTTTCCTTACTTTTTACGTATGTATGATGCTGTTCCGCACGCTGTTCTGCAGACCGATCTGGGGAAACCCTCTGGAAAACGTGCTGGGAATATGGGGGTTTCATAAACCGGATGGAAGTATTTACACAGAAAATATTGAAAATCTGATCCTTTTTGTTCCGTTTGTCCTGCTTTATTTCTGGATGAGAGAAGAAAAGGAACACAATAAAAAGAAACCGCTTCAGGCGGTCCTGATGCGCAGTGTTTCTGTCAGCTTCGGATTTTCCCTGCTGATCGAGCTGTGTCAGCTTTTTCTGAAGATTGGGACCTTCCAGCTTACGGATCTGTTTTTTAACACGCTGGGAGGTCTTCTGGGAGGTCTCGTCTACTGGGGATTTGACCGTAGCCGGAAGCGTGCGGAGGAATATGTGCGACGGATAGGCGGCTGGGATACGGAAGTCTGGGAAGCGCCGGAAGGAAACTGGACGGCGCTGGACGGGCAGGCGGAGACCGCCGCGGCTGCGGACCAAAATGATGCGGCGCCGGCCGGACAGCCAGAAAACAGGATGACAGAGGAGACCGCAGCGCAGGCAGCCTCTGAGGACATGGTTTCTTTGGATTCCACGGGAAACGCCGTGCTCAGCTCCGAGCAGGAAAGTGCCATCACAGCCCTGATCAGGGAGGCGGGACAGAAGCTGCGCCAGGCAGCCCCGGCGGAGGATACCATTCACCAGAAGGAAGGCCCCGCCAATTTTGTCACAGATTTCGACACGGAAATCCAGAAATTCCTGATCAGCGGGCTGAAAAAGATCCTGCCGGAAGCGGAGTTTTTCGGCGAGGAAGATACGGAAGAAAATAAAGGCGCTTCTGCTTCGGGCGAATATACCTTTTATATCGATCCCATAGACGGGACTACCAATTTCATGTTCCGCTACAACCACAGCTGTGTTTCCGTGGGACTTGCCCGCAGGGAGCAGATGATCGCCGGATTCGTATACAATCCTTATGTGGACGAGATGTTTACCGCTGTGCGGGGAAAAGGAAGTTTCCTGAACGGCAGGAAGCTGGAGATCCGGAACCGGTCTGTGACGGAGGGAATCGCCGCTTTCGGCTGCGCCCGTTATAATGATGAAAATGTGGGCGTCCTTTTCGATACAGTGAGGGAACTTTTTGACAGAAGCCTTTCTATCCGCAGCGGAGGATCCGCCGCCCTGGATCTGTGCAGGATCGCCGGCGGAAGCAATGTGATCTATCTGGAGACGAAGCTTCAGCCTTATGATTATGCGGCGGCGTCCGTGATCATCGAGGAAGCCGGGGGTGTGATCACCCAGATCGACGGAACCCCCGTCACGCTGCACGAACCCTGTTCGATCCTTGCGGGAACAGAACTGGGCTGCAGCGAGACAAGGGAGATTTTTCTCCGGAAATCCGGGCGGGGCGGCGAAGGCAGCGCCGACGGGCAGAAGGAATGACAGAAAGGGAAGAGACGGAAAGATCGGTTCAGATGAGCAGAACTACCAGTTTGATGGGCGAATACGCGGATAAAAAATTCATAAGAAAAAAAGACCGGAGAAAAAATCCCGGGAGAACAGCCGGAAGGAACGCCGTCCTGTGCCTTGGGCTGGGCGCGCTTCTGTTTGCGGGAATTCCTGTGCAGGCTGCACAGGAGACGTACACAAATACAGATTTCGTCATGGATACCGTGGTTTCGGAAACCCTGTATACTTTCGGGGAGGATATCACTCCGGAGATCGGCTCCCTGCTCCGGGAGATCGAAGAAACATACCTGTCCTGGACGGACGGGGATTCGGAAGTGTCAAAGATCAATCAGGCGCAGGGGGAACCGGTGCGGATATCGGAGACTCTGGCGGGATATCTTCAGGAGATCCTGAAACTGTCGGAGGATTCCGGCGGGGCGTTTGATCCCACTATGGGCAAGGTGATACGTCTCTGGGATATCGGCGGCGGGAACGCCGGGATTCCCGACGAGGGGGAACTTAGGAGCCTGCTGGCGGAAACCGGATACGAAAACCTGATCCTAGACGGAGACGAGGCGGCGCTTCAAAGCGGTTCTCTGGACCTTGGCGCTGTGGGAAAAGGGATCGGCTGCGATGCGGTTATGGAGTTTCTTGAAGAACAGGAAGGTGTTTCGGGAATGCTGACGAACCTGGGCGGCAGCAGCGTAATGGTCTACGGGGAGAAACCGGACGGTTCGCCCTGGAGAGTGGCCGTGAGAGATCCGAGGGACGACGAAAGCGGATATCTGGGCGCTCTGACACTGAAAGGAGGGGAGTTCCTTTCCACTTCGGGAGATTATGAGAAATATTTCATAGAAGACGGGAAAAGATATCATCACATTTTGGATCCGGAGACGGGATATCCTGCGTGGAGCGGGCTGACCTCTGTGACGGTGGTCTGCGGCAGCGGACTTCTGGCGGACGGACTTTCCACCGCCTGTTTCGTACTTGGACGGGAGGACGCACTGCCGCTTCTGGAAAAATACGGCGCGGAAGCGGTCTTCGTGGATGAGGATCATAACGTATATCTTACAGATGGGATGAAAGAGCGGTTTGAACTTCTGAAAAATACATATACGATACAGGAAACTGCCGGATGAGCGCTGACTCATCCGGCAGTTTCTGCGTTGGATATCCGGATATTATGACGGCTCCTGCGGATGCCCGGAAGATTCACAGGCGTACCCGCTTCAGGACTTCCTGTGTAAGAAAACCGATAAGAAGTCCGGTGATCACCCCGGAGACCAAGAGAACGGGAGCATAGTAAAGAACACCGAAATTCTCCACGATCAGGGTGGCGACGGCAAGCTGCCCGATATTGTGGGAAACGCCGCCGGAAACACTGATCCCCATGACGGTGAATCCGGATTTTTTCTGCATAAAAGTCATCACAGCAAGGCTTAAAGCGGCTCCTGCGAGACTGTAAAGAATGCTGAACATATTTCCGAAGAGAAATCCGAGAACCAGGATGCGGACAACGGAGACAAGAGCCGCTTCCTTCCAGGTGTATTTCTCCAGGATAAAAAGTACGGCCAGGTTCGCAAGCCCCAGTTTGATCCCCGGTATCCCGGCGAAAAAGGGAACCAGCGATTCCACATAGCCCAGAATGATGGCGGCAGCCGCGAAAAGCCCCATGAAGGCGGTTTTTTTCTGATCCATAAACATATACCATCCTGTGATCTATACTACTGTGTCGAATTCTGAAGAGACGGTTTCCGGCTCTTCATCTGACACTCCTTCTATCACAACTCTGTTGGGCAGACAGACGATAGTCCCGCCCTGATCTCCTATGGCGGACTGGCGCATGCACAGATGATCCGGACAGTCGGCTTCTGTCATCTTTGCCCTGCCGTCTCTGATCTCGCATACGTTGGTTCCGTTCACAGAGATCTCCCGGTCTTCGGCCAGAGAATAGGTTCCGTATTCTTTGCTGTCCACAGTGATGCGGATAAAATTGCAGGTCCCCCGGCGGAAATAAGCCGTGACAGCCCACAGGATCAGGGCGAAAACAAGGATGCCCGCGATAAATAAAATTTCTTTTTTCTTCAAAATAAACTCCTGACGGAAGAGATATCAACAGTTACCTACAATCATAGCATGAAATTATCCTGTCTGCCAGACACATTTTATTCAATAAAAATTCATTGTTTTCCGTACCAGAAAGTGTTAGAATAGAATAGATTTCGTAAATGTACTATATTACGGTAGATTCCGTAGAGGATTTGAAGAAAGAAAAATAAACAGGAGCAATATTATGAATGTGTTCGCAAAAGTATTCGGGACGCACAGCCAGCGCGAAGTGAAGCGTATCATGCCGCTGGTGGAGAAGACAGAATCTCTGCGCCCGGAGATGCAGAAATTAACAGATGAAGAACTGAGAGAGAAGACAAGAGAATTCAAGAAACGTCTGTCTGAAGGAGAGACGCTGGACGATCTTCTTCCGGAAGCTTTCGCCACAGTCCGCGAGGCTGCGAAGCGTGTTCTGGGTATGGAGCACTACCGGGTGCAGATCATCGGCGGTATCATTCTCCATCAGGGACGTATCGCGGAGATGAAGACCGGTGAAGGTAAGACCCTGGTATCTACCCTTCCCGCATATCTGAACGCTCTGGAAGGACGGGGCGTGCATATCGTAACTGTCAACGACTATCTGGCGAAGCGTGACGCCGAGTGGATGGGTAAGGTTCATGAATTCCTGGGTCTTACTGTGGGCGTGGTACTGAACGACATGAAGCCGGAGGAGAGACGCGCGGCTTACGGATGCGACATTACCTATGTGACCAATAACGAGCTGGGATTCGATTACCTTCGTGACAACATGGTAATCTACAAGGAACAGCTTGTACAGAGAGAACTTCACTACTGTATCATCGACGAGGTGGACTCCGTGCTTATCGACGAAGCCCGTACCCCGCTGATCATTTCCGGTCAGAGCGGCAAATCCACCAAGCTCTATGAAGTCTGCGATATCCTGGCCCAGCAGCTTGAGCGCGGCGAGGCCAGCCATGAGATGACCAAGATGGCCGCCATCATGGGCGAAGAGGTTGTGGAGACCGGAGATTTCGTTGTAAATGAGAAAGATAAGATCGTCAACCTTACAGAGCGCGGCGTGAAGAAGGTGGAGGATTTCTTCCACATTGAGAACCTTGCGGATCCGGAGAACCTGGAGATCCAGCACAACATCATCCTTGCTCTGCGCGCCCACAACCTGATGCATAAGGATCAGGACTATGTGGTTAAGGACGACGAGATCCTTATTGTTGATGAATTTACCGGCCGTATCATGCCGGGCCGCCGTTATTCCGACGGACTTCATCAGGCCATCGAGGCCAAGGAACATGTGAAGGTGAAGAGAGAGAGCAAGACCCTCGCTACCATTACCTTCCAGAACTTCTTCAATAAATACGACAAGAAGGGCGGTATGACAGGTACCGCGCTTACCGAGGAAAAAGAGTTCCGCGATATCTACGGAATGGACGTTGTGGAGATCCCCACAAACAAGCCGGTACAGCGTGTGGACCATGAAGACGCCGTTTACATGACCAAGAAAGAGAAATTCAACGCGGTAGTCCAGGCTGTCAAGGAAGCCCATGAGAAGCAGCAGCCCGTTCTGGTAGGTACGATCACGATCGAGACTTCCGAGCTGCTCAGCAAGATGCTGCGCCGGGAGGGTATCCCCCACAACGTGCTGAACGCCAAGTTCCATGAACTGGAGGCGGAGATCGTCGCTCAGGCCGGACAGGCGGGCGCCGTTACCATCGCCACCAACATGGCGGGCCGTGGTACGGATATCAAGCTGGACGATGTGGCGAGAGAGGCCGGCGGTCTGAAGATCATCGGTACGGAGCGCCATGAATCCAGACGTATCGACAATCAGCTCCGCGGACGTTCCGGACGTCAGGGAGATCCGGGTGAATCCCGTTTCTACATCTCTCTGGAGGACGACCTGATGCGTCTCTTCGGTTCCGAGCGTCTGATGAAGATCTTCACTTCTCTGGGCGTTGCCGAGAACGAGCAGATCGAGCACAAGATGCTTTCCAACGCGATCCAGAAGGCGCAGGAGAAGATCGAGTTCAACAACTTCGGTATCCGTAAGAATCTTCTCGATTACGACCAGGTAAACAACGAACAGCGTGAGATTATTTACAAAGAGCGTCGTCAGGTGCTTGACGGCGAGAATATGCGCGATTCCATCTACAAGATGATCACGGATATTGTGGACAACGCCGTTGACAGATGTCTTTCTGACGACGTGGATTCCTCAGAGTGGAATCTGGAAGAGTTCAATTCCGTTCTTCTTCCCATCATTCCGCTGGCGCCGCTGACTTCTGAGAAGGTGCAGAAGAAAAAGAAGAACGAGATGAAGCATATCCTGAAGGAAGAAGCTGTGAAGCTTTATGAAGCCAAGGAAGCGGAATTTCCGGAACCCGAGCAGCTTCGCGAACTGGAGCGCGTAGTCCTTCTGAAATCTATCGACAGCAAGTGGATGGATCACATCGACGATATGGAGATTCTCCGTCAGGGTATCGGCCTCGTAGGATACGGCCAGAGAGATCCGGTTGTGGAATACAAGATGAGCGCGTACGATATGTTCAACGAGATGACGAATTCCATCCAGGAAGATACCGTGCGTATGCTGTATCATGTCCGCGTGGAACAGAAGATCGAGCGTGAGCAGGTTGCCAAAGTTACAGGAACCAATAAGGATGATTCCGCAGTGCGCAAGCCGGTTCAGCGAAAAGAAGAAAAGGTATATCCCAATGATCCCTGTCCCTGTGGAAGCGGCAAGAAGTATAAACAGTGCTGCGGCCGTAAGCTGATGAAGGCTTAAAGCGGATCACGAAAATCAGATAATAAACCAAAAAAGAAAACCGGATGATTTCCGATAATGGAAGTCATCCGGTTTTTTGAGCGATACGACCGGCAGGCCGCCGCCATGCCTGCATGAGCGGATATTTGCCGGGCAACGGACAGCGAGCGACATTGCCGCGAGCTGCCCGGGTCTCGCGGAGATCGGCTATCAGAAGAACTTCGTGATTTCCTCAATCTCTCTGCGCTTCGGCCGCGCGGGTTCCTCGCCTGCTTTTCCGACGGCGATCACTGCCACAACGATCTCGGTCTCCGGGATATCCAGCAGTCTGCGGATACTGCCGGCGTCGCGGATACCCATGATCAGGGTCGCGTAGCCGAGTTCTTCTGCTTTCAGTATAAGGTTCTCGTTCTGCAGGCCGAGATCATAGCAGCCCCAGCCGTTGCCCAGCTCGTTGTCAGGTG
>NHCFR01400__coassemble_837_pt1 | contig 19163 bp, 20 predicted proteins | sample NHCFR01400__metabat2_high_PE_032 | metagenome-assembled genome bin NHCFR01400 | reverse complement strand
ATGATATATAATATAACTCGTGCAAGAAAAATACCCAGACAGTTGTATTTTAGCACAATCTACAACTGGAGGGAGGTTAGGTGTGAGTCTATGTCAAACGTTATCGTAAAAGAGAACGAGACTTTAGATAGCGCTCTTCGCAGATTCAAAAGAAGCTGTGCAAAAGCAGGTATCCAGCAGGAAATCCGCAAAAGAGAGCATTACGAGAAACCAAGCGTTCGTCGTAAGAAAAAATCTGAAGCCGCAAGAAAACGTAAATATAATTAATTGTGCACAAAAACCCCTGACTGTCAGTCAGGGGTTTTTGAAATTCGCGGAGAGGAAAATATGAATCTGATTATCATGCTACTGAAGAAAACCGCAAAACTTTTATTTAACCGGATTTTTTATGTTGCTCTCGCGTTGCTCATACAGCTGGGATGGCTTTTCATCCTTGTATGGCAGCTGGCGGCGTATTCAAAATATATTTCTTTCGGTATTACTGTACTTACGATACTTGTCGTGCTGTGGATCGTGAACAGGAGGATCAATCCTTCCTATAAACTGGGATGGACCATGCTGATCATGGCGGTGCCGATTTTCGGTGTTGTCCTTTATATCCTGTTCGGTAAATCCCGTATCGCCCAGGAGATGCAGGAACATTACACGGAGGTAAAGAAGGAAAGCGTGCCGTATCTTCAGCAGGATCCGAAGATCATGCAGAAGATCACAGAGACCAGCCCTTCCGCCGCCGTTCAGTCGAAATACATCCACCGGTATTCCGGGTTCCCTGTATATGAGAATACTACTGCGGAATATTTTCAGGTGGGAGACGATATGTTCCCGGTCCTGGTGAAGGAGCTGGAACAGGCAAAGCATTATATATATATCGAATATTTTATCATCAACGACGGGGTAATGTGGCGGACGATCCTTGATATCCTGGAGAAGAAAGCCGCCGCCGGCGTGGATGTCCGTATCATCTACGACGGTTTCGGCTGTCTTACCACACTTCCCCACAGATATGACAAAGTTTTAAGAGAGAAAGGGATCCAGTGCAGGATCTTCAATCCCTTCCGTCCGATGCTGAATATTGTCCAGAACAACAGAGACCACCGGAAAATCTGCGTCATTGACGGAAATACCGGATTCACCGGAGGGATCAACCTTTCCGATGAATATATCAATCAGAAAGAAAGATTCGGGCACTGGAAGGATACGGCGGTTATGCTGAAAGGCGAAGCTGTCTGGAGTATGACTGTTATGTTTCTCCACATGTGGAGCGTTGTCAGCGGGATAAAGAATCCCCTGGAGCATGAAGCGTATCTTCCCCATGTTTATCACCCGGAAAGATTCGAGGGCAGCGGATTTATCCAGCCTTTCAGCGACACGCCACTTGACGGGGAAGTTCTTGGTGAAAACATCTATCTGAACATCATCAATAAGGCCAAAAGATATGTATATATCTGTACGCCGTATCTTATCATCGACAACGAGATGATGACGGCGCTCTGTCTGGCGGCGAAAGGCGGCGTAGACGTGCGTATCATGACGCCGGGCACACCGGACAAAAAAATGGTTTTTCTTCTGACTCAGTCTTATTATGAGCAGCTTCTGGAATCAGGAGTTAAGATTTATGAATATCAGCCGGGATTCCTTCATGCAAAATCGTTTGTGTGCGACGATGAGATCGCGGTTGTAGGCACCATTAATCTGGATTACCGCAGCCTGTATCTTCATTTCGAGAATGGCGTCTGGATGTACAAAAATGATGTGATCCGGGATATACTTCAGGATTTCAGGGAAACCATGCGATATTGCGAACCTGTCACAATTGAATTCTGTAAAAACAGAAATATGGTGGTCAGGGCGTTCCAGAGTATTCTCCGTCTTTTTGCGCCCATGCTTTAAAATATGTAATATTTCCGGCTGCTGTCTTTTACAATAGAATAGACAGCTCTATCCGGAGGTATTTTATGAATAAAAAATGGAGAAGATTTCTGTGCGTCTGGCTTCTTGTGTTCAGTCTCTTCCTGCCGGGCAGTACGGCCGCGGCGGAAGAGACGGCAGAACTTTCCGGCGTTGTTTCACCGTCCTATGTTCTGATGGAACCGGAAACCGGAACTGTGATCTGCGGGAAAGAGAAGGATACGAGAAGAAGCCCCGCAAGCGTTACAAAGATCATGGCGCTCCTGCTCATATTCGACAGCCTGGAGAAGGGAAGCCTTTCTCTTGAGGATACGGTTACAACAAGCGCTTACGCCAAGTCCATGGGTGGCTCCCAGGTGTATCTGGAAGAGGGGGAAACCCAGAGTGTGGAAACCCTTATCAAATGTATTGTGATCGCCTCCGGAAACGACGCCAGCGTCGCCATGGCAGAGCATATCGCGGGAAGCGAGCAGGAATTCGTAAAAATGATGAATGAACGGGCTGCCGGTCTTGGAATGAAAAACACTCATTTCGAGGACTGCTGCGGCCTTACAGATTCCGACGGGCATTACACCACCGCATACGACATCGCGCTTATGAGCCGGGAACTGATCCTGAAGTATCCCCAGGTTCTGGAATATTCCTCTGTCTGGATGGAGAATATCACCCATGTGACCCGGCAGGGAAGCAAAGAATTCGGACTTACCAATACCAACAAGCTGATCCGGAGTTATGACGGCTGCAGAGGTCTGAAAACAGGAAGTACCAGCAAGGCAAAATTCTGCCTTTCCGCGGTGGCGGAAAGAGACGGACTCAGTCTGATCGCCGTGGTAATGGCGGCTCCGGATTCCAGGACCAGGCAGAAAGACGCGTCGGCCCTTCTGGATTATGGTTTCAGCCGGTGCAGGCTGTATGAAGATCCTGATCCCGGCGCCCCCGGGGAACTGAAAGTGAAAAACGGGATTTCTGAGACTGTTCCGCTGGAATATGAAGGGGTATTCAGGTATGTGGATACAAAGGGCGGCGATCTGTCCGGCATCACCCGGAAGACCGCGGTTCCGGATGAAGTGGAAGCGCCGGTGAAAAAGGGAGAGGCGGCCGGAGAGCTGATCTACATGAAAGACGGAAAAGAGCTGGGAAGCATACGCATTCTCTACGGCGGTTCTGTGCGGAAAGCACAATACAGGGACTGTCTGAGAGAAGTGCTGGATCTTATCTGTCTGTAAGAACTCTTTCTTGCAAAGGTATTGTGCGAGAGGTATAATAATCCGGAACTCACCGGAATAAGAGGAAAAGATGATGAAAGAAATTCGTACGGAGGATGCGGTGGGGCATATTCTTTGCCACGACATCACTCAGATCATTAAAGATAAGAAAAAAGGCGTGCTTTTTAAGAAAGGGCATATTGTACGGGAAGAAGATATTCCCGCCCTTTTATCAGTGGGTAAGGAGCATCTCTTTGTATGGGAAAAGAAAGAAGGAATTCTTCACGAAAATGAAGGCGCCGGGATCCTGTATAAGATCTGCGCAGGCGAAAATATGCACGGAACAGATGTGAGCGAAGGAAAGATAGAGCTCATCGCAGACTGCCCCGGTCTTTTGAAGATCAGAAGAGACGCGCTTAACGCCGTAAACGGCCTGGGAGAGATGATGATCGCCTCCAGGCACGGCGATTTTCCTGTAAAAAAGGGGGATAAGATCGCCGGGACCAGGATCATTCCTCTGGTAATAGAAAAGGAAAAAATGGACAGAGCCGTGGAGGCAGCGGGAGAGGAACCGATCTTTTCCGTTCTTCCTTTCCGGCAGAAGAAGGTGGGAATTGTCACTACAGGAAGCGAAGTGAAAAAAGGACTGATAAAAGATACCTTTACGCCGGTCCTTCGGGAGAAGCTTTCAGAATATCCCACTGAGATCATCGGCCAGACTCTGCCCGGAGACGACAGAGAACAGATCACGTCGGATATTCTCCGTTTCGCGGAGGAAGGAGCCGGTCTTATCATAGCCAGCGGCGGTATGAGCGTGGATCCCGACGACAGGACACCCGGAGCGATAAGAGATACGGGAGCAGAGATCATCACCTACGGCGCGCCGGTTCTGCCGGGAGCCATGCTCCTGATCGCGTATCTGAACATGAACGGCCGGATCATTCCCGTGCTGGGTCTTCCCGGATGTGTCATGTATGCGAAAAGGACGGTGTTTGACCTGATCTTGCCCAGAATTATGGCAGACGATCCGATACGCCGGGAAGAAATCGCGTCGCTGGGAGAGGGCGGTCTTTGTCTGAACTGCAGTGTTTGTACATTCCCCGACTGTGGATTTGGAAAATGAAATATAAAATATTGAGGAAATAAATGAAAAAATTTATAACCAGAGCCTACAAAATTTCCACTGAAAAAATAAAAAAGGGAACAGCTGTGAAATTTGTCGTACTGGCAGATCAGCATGGACTTGTATTCGGTGAAAACAACAGGGAACTTTATCAGGCGATAAAAAATGAAAATCCCGATGCAGTTCTGATCGCCGGGGATATGATATGCAGCAGTAATGTGGAAACACTGACAGCTGCGGAAGAATTTTTATCTGTTCTTACTGAAAGTTTTCCTGTTTTCTATTCTCTGGGGAACCATGAATACCGGCTTCTGGAGGATCCTCTGATGAAACGGGAATATCTCCGCTATGAAAGAATGCTTACAGAGGCCGGAGTGTGCTTCCTTCATAACGAACATGTTGCAGCCAGAATAGGAGAAAATGAATTTGTCTTTTATGGACTGGAACTGCCTCTGGAATTTTACCGCAAACCAAAAGCGCCATATTTTTCAATTAAAGATATGGATGCACTGTTGGGAACTCCTTCCCGGTATGGAATCAGAGTACTGCTCGCCCATAATCCGGCATATGGCAGAACATATTTTTCATGGGGATCAGATGTTATTTTTTCCGGCCATTATCATGGAGGTGTGCTTCGCTTTTCTGAAAATCACGGACTGATCTCACCTCAGTTTCATCTTTTTCCGGCTTTCTGCTGCGGCCATTTCAGGAAGGGCAGAAAACACATGATCGTAAGCGCCGGCCTGGGAGAACATACAATACCTGTCCGACTCCACAATCCTAGAGAGCTGGTTATTGCAGAACTGGTTCACGGAGAATGAAATTGTATTCTGTCGGAGTAAATTGGAGAAAAGCTATATGGCAATAGATGTTAAGATCAATGTTTTTGAGGGGCCTCTGGATCTCCTCCTTCATCTGATCGATAAAAATAAGATTGATATTTACGACATTCCTATCGTCCAGATAACAGACCAGTATATGGAATATCTTCACAGCCTTCCGGCGGAAGATCTTTCGGCTATGAGCGAGTTTCTGGTAATGGCGGCAACTCTTCTGGATATTAAGTGCAGGATGCTTCTGCCGAAAGAGACAAATGAAGAGGGCGAGGAGGAAGATCCCCGTGATGAACTGGTGCAGAAACTCCTTGAATATAAAATGTACAAATATATGTCATATGAACTGAAAGACAGAATGGACAACGCGGCAGGAGTTTTTTATAAAAAAGAAACAGTCCCGGATGAGGTTATGAAATACCGGGAGCCGGTTGATCCGGAGGAACTGCTCAAGGGGCTGACACTGGAAAAATTAAATGAGATATATCAGTCTGTTCTGAAAAGACAGGAAGAAAAGATCGATCCTGTAAGAAGTAAATTCGGTACTATTGAAAAAGAAGAAGTGAGTCTTTCAGACAAAATGGTGCAGATGAAAGAATATGCCTCTTCCCACCGGAAATTCAGTTTCCGGCGGCTTCTGGAGGGACAGAAGTCAAGGGTGCAGGTGATCGTAACTTTTCTGTCTATTCTGGAACTGATGAAAATGGGGTATATTCATGTACAGCAGGAATTCCTTTTCGACGATATACAGGTTGAAGTTACAGAAGATCCTGCGAGCTGGAGCCATCTGACAGAATTTGCGGATGAATAGACAAAAACGAGGATGTTATATGGAATCAATGAACAAATCTGAAGCCGCCATTGAGGCGATACTTTTTACCATGGGCAATTCCGTGGAACTTTCACGCATTGCCGACGCTATAGGAGAGGATAAAGAAACAACCAGAAAGCTGATCCGTCATCTTATGGACAGTTACCGGGAAGAGGGAAGAGGTATACAGATCATCGAACTGGAACAGTCATACCAGATGTGTACCAACAAAGAATACTATGATAATCTGATCAGAATTGCCATGCATCCGCAGAAACCGGTCCTCACTGACGTCATGCTGGAAACGCTCTCGATCATTGCCTATAAGCAGCCGGTAACGAAAGCGGAAATAGAAAAAATCCGCGGCGTGAAATGCGACCATGCTGTGAATAAGCTGGTTGAATATGAGCTTGTAAAAGAACTGGGACGCCTTGACGCTCCGGGAAGACCGATACTTTTCGGTACTACAGAGGAATTTCTCCGTTCGTTCGGCGTACAGGCCCTGGATGAACTTCCTGGAGTGGATCCTGTCCGTCTCGAGGACTTTAAGGCAGAGGCTGAAGAAGAAATACAAATGAAACTGGATGTGTGATCATTTACCTGAGAACACCGGAAAGGACATAAAAAATGCCGACAACATATACCCATGACCTGTTCGGGAGAGAAGTATACCGTCAGCTCCCGGAGAAAATGAAAAAGATCATAAAAAAGAATGGGAACCTTTACAGGATAGGACTTCACGGACCAGATATCCTTTTTTATCATCTCTTTAAGCCGGTTGTGAGCGGGGTGGGAGTAGAGATGCATCAGGAATCTGCAGCGCCTTTCTTTATCAGAGGAATGCGCTTAGTCAGAGAACGGGGAGATGAAAAGCTTCTTGCCTATCTTCTGGGATTCGGCTGCCATTATCTTCTGGACAGCACATGCCATCCCTATGTAAATGATATGGACGAGAGGAAAATTATTTCCCACACTCTTCTGGAAAAAGAGATGGACAGATCGCTTATGCTGAAAACAAACAGGGATCCCCATCATTTCTACCCGTCTGAGTGCATTGTGTCCCGGATTTCCTACGGAAGAGTGATCCACCGTGTATTCCCTCAGATACGTACCAAAGATATACTGTTTTCCCTTCGTATGATGAAATTCCTGACCAATCTCATGGTTTACGACAACAGGGGGAAAAGGAGATTCTTTCTCAAAATGTTTACAGGACTTGGAGGCAAAAAGCTTTCCGCTTCCGCTATGGATCATTTTATGCGTAAAGATCCTCCGGAGGGATGCGAGGCTCCGGTGGAGAGACTTCATGATCTTTATGAAAGAGCGGTCCTCACCGCTCCGAAATATCTGGAGGAGCTTTATACTCTTGCAAAAGAAGACCGGCCGCTTTCGGAACGCTGGTACCATACTTATAACGGTTAACAGGCGGATCTTTGACGGCCCGTATATACGAAGATTTATAAAAAGACAGATAAGGAATATAAACCGAACATGTCTGCATAAAATATTTTATCAAGATATGCAGAGGTGGATTATGAAAATCAGGCATGCCGCAGGAACAGTTATCCTTATATCTGTCTTTTTTTTCGCCGCAGTTCCGGTAAAGGCGGTTCCGGAGAAACTGTATTCCCTTTCCGCTGTGCTTATGGATGCGGGTTCGGGAAGAGTTCTGTATGAAAAAAACGGGGACGATCCCCGGGCAAACGCCAGTACCACAAAGGTTCTCACCTGTATACTCGCCCTGGAAAACGGAGCGGGAGACGACTATGTGGAAGTTTCGGCAAGGGCGGCCGGACAGCCGGACGTACAGCTGAATATGCAGGAGGGGGAACAGTATTATCTGGAAGACCTTCTCTATTCGCTGATGCTAGAGAGTCATAATGATACGGCGGTGGCCATAGCGGAACATATCGGAGGTTCCGTGGAGGGTTTCGCCCGGATGATGAATGAGAAAGCTGCGGAAATCGGATGCACAGACACACATTTTGTAACGCCCAACGGACTGGACGATGAGGACAGCGGGGGAATACATCACACCACTGCCCATGATCTGGCCCTTATCATGAGGTATGCCATCCGGAGCACTACGTTTCTTAAGATCACAGAAACCAGGGAATATACTTTCAGTGATCTCAGCGGTAAAAGGCAGTTTACCGTACATAATGCAAATGCGCTTCTGGATATGACAGACGGGGTTCTGTCAGGAAAAACAGGGTTTACCTTCGACGCGGGATACTGTTATGTGTGCGCCGTACAGCGCGACGGAAAAACTTTCATTATTTCCCTTCTTGGATGTGGCTGGCCGAATAACAAGACATATAAGTGGAAGGATACCATGACGCTTCTGGATTACGGAAACGAGAATTTCAGCTACCGGACATACTGGCAGGAACCAAAGCTTCCCCGGCTGACCGTCAGTAACGGCATACAGAGCGGACGCGGACTCTGGGAAGACGCCGTCTTGGACGGGGTGATCTCCGTGGACGATGAAGAAAAAAACAGGAAGTTTCTGCTTGGAAATGATGAACATATAGAGTGCCGTGTGACCATGAAAGAGAATCTCGCTGCGCCGGTGAAAAAAGGAGAGCAGCTCGGCAGGGTGGAGTTCCTCCTGAACGGAGAAAATGTGGTCGCGTCGTATCCTGTGACAGCGGCGGAGAATGTGGAGGAGCGGACGTATATGAGGTGCGCGCGAGAGGTGTTTCATGACTATTTTCACTGAATGTTCTCCTTGTTTTGCAAATAGTATTCGTTTAATATATTTGCCAAGGCTTCAGGATTTTCTTCATTGACAACATAGCCTGTGTTCTCAATGATTTTTAATTCTGCGCCTTTAATATTTTGCGACAAAGAATACGCTGATTTTATATTTGCGCTGTCTTTCTTTCCGCAAAGGATCAGGGCAGAGCACTTAATATTTTTCACCTTATCACTGAAATCCAGGTTTTTCATGGAGTTTCCTAATGCTTTTGTTGCCATAAGTATTTTCCTCCCTTCCGTATACTTTCATTATACAGAATGAAGGCGAAAAAGACTACTGAAAATGATGGGGAAACAGATGTGATACGTTAGGTAAAACAGAAGTGATACGAAAACAGAGTGAGCCGCATGGACATGCGGATTTCCTTGTTTTGCTGCGCCGCTTATTGTATGGCGAAAATCAAAACTCGCTGACGCTCAGACAGTTGATTTTCGCCATACGCTATGCTCGCAAAATCTGCGGAAATCCTGCAGTATCCGTGCAGCTCAGCTCTGTTTTCTTTTTATCATCTGGTTTACCGGGAATGTAAATCGATCGGTTGTTTTTTTGTACAATGCTACTATAAATTCAGTGGTTGAGTGGCCGCTTCTTTCTGCTGCTTTTTCTATTTCGTAATCATAGTCGTACCAAAGCTCACCAATATCGGCTGCTGTGAAATAATCCTTGTCATTATTTGAGAAATAAATCCTTCCAGACTTTCCGGCAGCTTCTGAATAGATAATCTCATATAAATTTCCAATATAAACTGGAAACATTTCTGGCGAAGAGTGAACAAAGAAGGAAATGCAGGGGAGGCTGTCGGCAGAGAACCGCAGATTTTGCGAGCATAGCGCAGCCGCCGGATCAGCTGTCTGAGCGACAGCGAGTTCTGATCCGGCGTGCTGCAATAAGCGGCGGAGAAAAAACAAGGTTCTCAACCGGCCTCCCCTGCATTTCCTTCTTTACACTCTTTCACAGAACTGTAGTCTGTATTACATTCCCGTTACAGGGGTTAAATTTTTAACAAAAACAGGGAAATCTATTGAAATAAATTTGAAAAAAGAGTACAATTATAATCGGCTGAAATTTTGTTTATATTTAAATTTTTATAAAATGGAGGGCAAAAGAGAATGAGTAATGCAACACAAAGCTTAGCAGGCACAAGAATTACTTCTCTGCTTGATGCGAACAGTTTTGTTGAGATTGGCAAAAGTATCACAGCCAGAGCCACAGATTTCAACATGGCTGAGAAAAAAGCGCCTTCAGACGGTGTGATCACCGGCTATGGTGTGATTGACGGAAATCTGGTGTATGTATACAGCCAGGACGCTTCTGTGTTAAACGGAACAGTCGGCGAAATGCATGCAAAGAAGATCTCCTCACTGTATGATCTTGCAATGAAGACGGGAGCTCCGGTGATCGGCCTTGTGGACTGCGCGGGTATGAGACTGGAGGAGGCTACAGACGCACTGGAAGCATTCGGCGGAATTTATCTGAAACAGACTCTGGCGTCCGGAATGATCCCGCAGATCACCGCGATCTTCGGAACATGCGGCGGCGGAATGGCAGTTGTTCCGGCTCTTACCGATTTTACGTTCATTGAGGAGAAGAAGGGCAGAATGTTTGTAAATACTCCCAATGCGCTGGAAGGCAATTATATTCAGAAGAAGGATACTTCAGCCGCTTCCTTCCAGAGTGAGGAAACAGGCCTGATCGACAGAACAGGTTCCGAGGCGGAGATCCTTGGCTGGATCCGTCAGCTGGTAGGACTTCTTCCTTCTAATTTTGAGGACAATGATTCCTTTGACGAGTGCACAGACGATCTGAACCGTGTATGCGCTGATATCGCTGCATGTGCCGGCGACACCGCGCTTGCTCTTTCCAGGATCGCTGACAGCAATCTTTTCTTTGAGACAAAGAAGGATTACGGCAAAGATATGGTGACAGGATTCATGAGACTGAACGGAGCTACCGTGGGCGCTGTTGCCAACAGAAGCGAGATCTATGATGAAGAAGGAAAGAAAGCAGAAGAATTCGACGGAACAATCTCCGCAAGAGGCGCGAGAAAAGCTGCCGACTTTGTGAAATTCTGCGACGCTTTTGACATTCCTGTTCTTACACTGACCAACACAACCGGATTTAAGGCGACTCTCTGCAATGAGAAAATGATGGCGAAATCTGTCGGCGCACTGGTTCACGCATTCGCGGACGCTACCGTTCCGAAAGTGAACGTTGTGATCGGCAAGGCATACGGAACCGCTTATGTGGCAATGAACAGCAAATCTGTGGGAGCGGATTATGTTTACGCATGGGATAACGCTGAGATCGGCATGATGGATGCTTCCCTTGCAGCGAAGATCATGTATCCCGGCGAGGACGCGGCAGTTCTGAATGAGAAAGCAGCAGAGTACAGAGAACTGCAGTCCAGCGTGGAATCCGCAGCGGCAAGAGGATATGTGGATACAGTGATCGCACCGGAAGACACGAGAAAATATGTGATCGGTGCCTTTGAGATGCTGTTCACAAAAAGAGAAGACCGTCCCGCTAAGAAGCACAGCGCGGTCTGAGTGAGGTGAGCATATGAATCAGATGTTAAAAAGAGCGTCTTCTGTCTGCGCTGCTCTTGTCTGCACCGCGTCGCTGACCATATCCGGCGCGTCACTGGTCATGGCGGCGGATGAGGTTGACGAGGCTGTAAAAGAGCAGATCGTTATGATGGCGGAAGGCCTTACCGATACGATTATTCCGTTAAGTGAAGAGGAAATTGACGCTTATCTGGAATCAGGCGACGACTTTACGGAAGAAGCCATGAACGCGTGGATGGGCGTCCGCGACGATCTGGGCGAGCTGAAGGAAACCGGCGAGACAGAAGTGGTATATTCCGACAATCAGTACACTGCTACAGTTCCTGTTACATTTGAAAAGGAAGACGCAGAGTTTGTTTATGTATTTGACGAGACGATGATGCCGCTGTCCACAAGTGTCAATATAAAGTATTCACTGGCGACCACACTTAAGAACGCAGCGCTGAATACGGTTATGGGACTTGGCACCGTGTTTGTAGTACTTGCACTGCTGATCTTTCTGATCTCTCTGTTTAAGTACATCCCGGGGTCTGCGGCGGCAAAGAAAAAAGAAGAAAAAGAAGCAGCGCCTGCACCTGTGGCAGCACCTGTGTCTGCGGCGGCGCCTGCAGCACCGGCGTATGACGACAAAGAGCTTGTGGCAGTTATCACAGCAGCGATCGCCGCGTCTGAGGGAACTTCTCCCAGCGGCTTCGTAGTACGTTCCATTCGTAAGATCAACCGTAAAAGAAGGTAAATCATAGGAGGATAATAAAATGAAAAGTTATACAATTACCGTTAACGGAACAGCATATGAAGTAAATGTAGAAGAAAGAGGCGCAGCGGCGCCTGTTGCGGCACCCGCAGCAGCACCTGCGCCGGCACCTGCGGCAGCACCCGCACCGGCACCCGCGGCAGCACCTGCTCCGGCACCGGCACCTGCAGCAGCACCCGCAGCCGGAACCGGCGCTGTAAAAGTAACAGCATCCGTTCCCGGAAAAGTTGTAAAGATCGTTGCTCAGCCGGGACAGGCACTGAAACCGGGCGACAGCATTGTTATTCTGGAATCCATGAAAATGGAAATCCCGATCGTTGCTCCTCAGGAGGGAACTCTTGCAAGCATCGATACAACAGAAGGAGCTTCCGTAGAGAACGGAGACATCCTGGCAACTATGAACTAGGACTGGAGGTAATCAAATGTCGTATATTACAGAAACCCTGTCCAACCTGGTTCATCAGACAGCATTTTTCAACCTTACCTGGGGCAACTATCTGATGATCGCGGTGGCGTGCGTGTTCTTATTCCTTGCCATTAAAAAAGGCTTCGAACCGCTTCTTCTGGTTCCCATTGCCTTCGGTATGCTTCTGGTAAATATTTATCCGGATATCATGGCCAGCCCGGAAGAGACAAGCAACGGCGTGGGCGGTCTGCTTCATTACTTCTATCTTCTGGATGAGTGGAGTATCCTGCCGTCCCTGATCTTCATGGGAGTAGGCGCCATGACAGACTTCGGTCCCCTGATCGCGAACCCCAAGAGCTTCCTCATGGGAGCGGCTGCCCAGCTGGGTATCTATGTGGCTTACTTCCTTGCGATCTTCATGGGATTCAACGACAAGGCGGCAGCGGCCATCTCCATCATCGGAGGAGCCGACGGACCTACATCCATTTTCCTTGCGGGCAAACTCGGACAGTCCGCGCTGATGGGCCCCATTGCGGTGGCGGCGTATTCCTATATGTCTCTGGTACCCATTATCCAGCCGCCCATCATGAAACTCTGTACAACAGAAAAAGAGCGTAAGATCAAGATGGATCAGCTCCGTCCCGTAAGCAAACTGGAAAAGATTCTTTTCCCCATTGTGATCACCATCGTTGTATGTCTGATCCTTCCCACAGTAGCGCCTCTGGTAGGTATGCTGATGCTGGGCAACCTGTTCCGTGAGTCAGGTGTGGTAAAACAGCTTACAGAGACTGCTTCCAACGCGATGATGTACATCGTGGTTATCCTTCTCGGTACGTCCGTAGGCGCTTCCACAAGCGCAGAGGCGTTCCTGAATCTTGATACTATCAAAATCGTTGTTCTCGGTCTGGTTGCATTCGCATTCGGTACCTTCGGCGGCGTAATGCTGGGTAAACTGATGTGCAAGCTTTCCGGCGGCAAGATCAACCCGCTGATCGGTTCCGCGGGCGTATCCGCAGTTCCGATGGCAGCCCGTGTATCCCAGAAGGTGGGCGCGGAGGCAGATCCCACCAACTTCCTTCTGATGCACGCTATGGGTCCGAACGTTGCCGGCGTTATCGGAACCGCTGTGGCGGCCGGTACATTCATGGCTATCTTTGGAGTAATGTAATACCGTAAACCGGACTTTAGAGTAAATAAGGAGAAAGACAATGGCAGAATTAGAAAAAAAACCAGTAAAAATTGTGGAAACAGTTCTGCGTGACGCGCATCAGTCCCTGATCGCAACAAGACTGAGCACAGAGCAGATGCTTCCTATCGTTGATAAAATGGATCAGGTAGGCTACCACGCGGTAGAGTGCTGGGGCGGCGCTACCTTTGACGCATCTCTCCGTTTCCTGAAAGAGGATCCGTGGGAGAGACTCCGTAAATTCCGCGACGGCTTCAAACATACCAAGCTGCAGATGCTTTTCCGCGGACAGAACATTCTTGGATACCGTCCCTATGCGGATGATGTTGTTGAATACTTTGTTCAGAAATCCGTGGCAAACGGAATCGATATTATCCGTATCTTTGACTGCCTGAACGATATGCGTAACCTGAAGACAGCAGTAAAGGCCGCGAATAAGGAGAAAGCCCACGCGCAGGTAGCTCTTTCCTATACACTGGGCGACGCCTATACTCTGGAATACTGGACTAATATCGCGAAAGAGATCGAAGAGATGGGAGCAGATTCCATCTGTATCAAGGATATGGCCGGACTTCTTCTTCCCTATCAGGCGACTGAGCTTGTGGGAGCTCTGAAGGAGGCAGTAAGCATTCCTATCGATCTTCATACCCATTACACTTCCGGCGTGGCTTCCATGACTTACCTCAAAGCAGTGGAGGCAGGCGTGGATATCATTGATACCGCAATTTCACCTTTTGCCCTGGGAACATCCCAGCCGGCAACAGAGGTTATGGTCGAGACATTCAAGGGAACTCCCTACGATACTGGATTCGATCAGAATCTTCTGGCAGAGATCGCCGATTACTTCCGTCCGATCCGCGACGAGGCTCTTGACAGCGGTCTGCTGAATCCGAAGAACCTGGGCGTTAACATCAAAACTCTGCTGTATCAGGTTCCCGGCGGAATGCTTTCCAACCTGACTTCCCAGCTGAAAGAGCAGCACGCGGAAGATAAGTTCTACGATGTGCTTGAGGAAGTTCCGAGAGTCCGCAAAGACCTTGGAGAGCCGCCGCTTGTTACTCCGTCTTCTCAGATCGTTGGAACCCAGGCTGTGTTCAACGTTCTCATGGGCGAGAGATACAAGATGGTTACGAAGGAAACCAGGGATATCTTAAGCGGCAAGTACGGCGCTACCGTTAAACCGTTTAATCCTGAAGTACAGAAGAAATGCATCGGCGATACCGAGCCGATCACCTGCCGTCCGGCAGACCTTCTGGATAACGAGCTTGACAAACTTGAGCAGGAGATGGCTCCCTACAAAGAGCAGGATGAGGATGTTCTTTCCTACGCGCTGTTCCCGCAGGTTGCCATGGACTTCTTCAAATACCGTCAGGCACAGGAGACCAAGGTGGACGAGACAGAGGCGGATACAAAGAACGGAGCATATCCGGTTTAATTCTGAATCAACTTTAAAAGACAGACGGGATGATCTCCGGTCTGCAAAAATAATCACAGGCCCGTCAGATTTTCTGACGGGCTTGCTGTCCAGAAAGGAAACAGATGAAAAGAGTTCTGATCGTGGGAGGAGGAGCCGCCGGAATGTTTGCCGCGGCTGTTGCGGCCCAAAAGGGCTGCGAGGTTTTTCTGTTTGAAAAGAATGAAAAACTTGGTAAAAAACTATATATTACCGGAAAAGGCCGGTGCAATGTCACGAATGACTGCGGGCCGGAAGAACTGCTCTCGTCGGTAGTGCGCAACAGAAAGTTTCTGTACAGCGCTTTCTATACTTTCGGAAGCAGAGACATGATGGATTTTCTGGAAAAGGCGGGAGTTCCGCTGAAGACTGAGAGAGGAAACAGAGTTTTTCCGGTGTCCGATCATTCTTCTGATATTATCCGCGCCCTGGAGCGACGTATCAGGGAATATGGAGTCCACATCCGCCTTAAAAGCACTGTGAAAAGCCTGTATACTGACAATGGCAGAGTCTCAGGCCTGTATCTTCAGGACGGGAGCCTTCACAGGGGCGACGCGGTGATCGTAGCTACGGGAGGCCTTTCTTATCCGTCCACCGGTTCCGACGGGGACGGATACAGATTCGCCGGAGAATGCGGCCTTCAGGTGACGGAGCTTGCGCCCTCGCTGGTTCCCCTGCGCACGAAGGAGGAGTATATCCCCAGAATGCAGGGACTTTCCCTGAAAAATGTCACACTGACCGTAAAAAACGGAAAAAAGATTCTCTATCAGGATTTCGGAGAAATGATGTTCACACATTCCGGTATCACCGGCCCTCTGGTTCTCTCCGCAAGCGCCCATATCGGAGACGCCTTAAAAAAACAGAGAGAGCTTCCGGCTTTCATCGATCTGAAACCGGCCCTTACGGAAGAACAGCTTGACGCGAGGATCCTCAGAGAATTTGAAACCGGAAAAAACAAACAGTTTAAAAATGTGATCAGCGTCCTCTTTCCCTCATCGCTGACTCCCGTAATGGTGGAAATCGGCGGGATCCCGCCGGAAAAGCCGGTACATGAGATTTCCAGGGAAGAGAGACATCATTTCGGTTCTCTGATAAAGAATTTCCCGGTGACTGTTACGGGGCTGGGAGAATTTAAAGAAGCTGTGATCACCAGGGGCGGAGTGGCAGTAAAAGAAATCAGCCCCTCCACCATGGAATCAAAAAAAATGCCGGGACTTTATTTTGCCGGCGAGGTCCTTGATCTGGACGCCGTGACCGGAGGATACAATCTGCAGATCGCCTGGTCAACGGCCTATCTGGCTGCGTTGGCTGTCAGTGAAGCATAAAACAGGAGGAAATTACAGATGATCTATAATATCGCCATCGACGGCCCCGCCGGAGCCGGAAAAAGCACTATAGCACGAAGAGTCGCAAAGGAACTGGCTTTTGTCTATGTGGACACAGGAGCCATGTACAGGGCGATGGCTCTGTATCTGATCCGTTCAGGAGCCGGTAAGGAGGACGTTAAAGAGTTTGGAAGACTTTGCCAGGGCGCCGATATCTCCATCGAATACCGTGAGGGAGAACAGACGGTGATCCTGAACGGAGAAAACGTTACACCGCTTCTTCGGACAGAAGAGGTGGGAAATATGGCTTCCGTTTCCTCGGCAGATCCGAAGGTCAGAGAGAAACTCCTGGATCTTCAGAGAAAGCTCGCCGCCAGTATGAGTGTAGTGATGGACGGAAGAGACATCGGAACGACGATCCTTCCGGACGCTGATGTGAAAATCTATCTCACCGCAAGTTCTCAGAAAAGAGCGGAGAGAAGATACAAAGAACTGACTGAAAAAGGGATTGCATGCTGTCTTGATGAAATCCGCATGGATATCGAAGAACGTGACAGAAGAGATATGAACCGGGAGATCTCGCCTCTTCGGCAGGCTGAGGACGCAGTTCTGGTGGATTCCTCGGATATGACGATCGAGGAGGTCACGGAACGTATCCTTCAGATATGCCGTGAAAAATTTTCTTTGTCAGGCAGGGAGCAGAAGAAATGAAGGTTAAAACAGCAAAAACCGCCGGTTTCTGCTTCGGCGTCAGCCGCGCGGTAGATAAGGTGTACGAGCTTATTGAAGAGGGTGTTTCCCCTATCTATACCCTGGGCCCGATCATACACAACGAAGAGGTAGTGGGTGACCTGGAGGCAAAGGGAGTACGGGTAATTACGGAGGATGATCTTAAGAACCTGCGATCCGGAACAGTGGTGATCCGTTCCCACGGCGTGGGGAAGGCGGTATATCAGATGCTGGAATCCTCCGGACTTGACTGCGTGGACGTTACCTGCCCCTTTGTGCTTAAGATCCACCGCATTGTGGAGCGGGAGAGCAGAGCCGGCAGACATATTATCATTTTTGGCGATCCCTCTCATCCGGAGGTGAAAGGAATCTGCGGATGGTGCGGCGGACGCTTTACCGTGCTGAACACAGCCGAAGAAGCGGAACACTTCCGGCCGGAGAGCGGCGGAGAGTTCTGTATCGTATCCCAGACGACATTTAATTACAACAAATTTCAAGAACTAGTTGAAATTCTCAGGGAAAAGAGGTATGATAATAATGTTTTAAATATTAGCAATATTTTAAACACTATTTGTAATGCTACCGAAGAACGGCAGAGAGAAGCAAAAACCATAGCCGGAGAGGTAGACACTATGCTGGTCGTCGGCGGCCGGCACAGTTCCAATACTCAAAAGCTGTTTGAAATATGTAAAGAGGAATGTGGAAATACTTACTATATACAAACACCTGTAGACTTGGATTCTGAAATGTTCCAACACAGTAGTTATGTAGGTATTACAGCAGGGGCGTCCACCCCAAAGAAAATTATTGAGGAGGTTCAAGAACATGTCAGAATTAAGTTTTGAACAGATGCTGGAAGATTCCGTAAAAACAATCAGAAATGGAGAGATCGTGCAGGGTACTGTCATCGATGTGAAAGATGATGAGATCATCCTGAATATCGGATATAAGGCAGACGGTATTATTACAAAGAGCGAGTACTCTAACGACAGCTCCATCGTGCTCGCCGATGCGGTGCATGTGGGCGATACCATGGAAGCGAAAGTACTGAAAGTAAACGACGGCGAGGGACAGGTTATCCTGACCTACAAGAGACTTGCGGCTGAGAAAGGCAACAAGCGTCTTGAGGAAGCGTTTGAGACGCAGGAAGTACTGAAAGCGCCTGTAACCCAGGTACTTGACGGCGGACTGTGCGTGAATGTCGAGGAGACCAGAGTATTCATTCCTGCAAGCCTCGTTTCCGACACCTATGAGAGAGATCTGTCCAAATACGCAGGACAGGAGATCGAATTTGTGATCACAGAGTTCAATCCCAGAAGACGCCGCATCATCGGTAACCGCAAGCAGCTGCTTCTTGCTGAGAAGGCTCAGAAACAGAAAGAGCTTATGGAGAGAATCCATGCCGGCGACGTTGTTACAGGCGTTGTGAAGAATGTTACAGATTTCGGTGCGTTTGTTGATCTTGGCGGCGCGGACGGTCTGCTTCATATCTCCGAGATGTCCTGGGGCAGAGTGGAGAATCCGAAGAAAGTATTTACAGTTGGACAGGAACTGAAAGTCCTTATCAAAGAGATCAACGGTGAGAAAATTGCCCTTTCTCTGAAATTCCCGGAGGAGAATCCGTGGCTTACAGCGGCTGAGAAGTTTGCTGCAGGCAATATTGTAGAGGGTAAAGTTGCCCGTATGACAGATTTCGGCGCATTCGTAGAGCTTGCTCCCGGAATCGACGCGCTGCTTCATGTTTCTCAGATTTCCAGAGAGCATGTTGCGAAACCGTCTGATGTTCTTTCTATCGGTCAGGTCATTACAGCGAAAGTTGTTGACTTTAACGGTGAGGACAAGAAGATCAGCCTGAGCATGAAAGCCCTTGAGGCTCCCGCTGCAGCCGCACCGGGTGAAGAGGCAGTGGAAGAAACTGCAGAAGAGGCTGAAACTGAGGAATAATCCCGGCAGAACAAAGTTCGAGGATACCGTTTATACGGTATCCTCGTTTTTTTTGTTAGGCCAAGGGCCTGTTTCCAAAGTTCAGTTTTTCGTGTTCCGAAAAACTGAACTTTGGAAACAAAAAAACCACCTGCTATGCAGGTGAGTCAGCATTGCTTTAG
>NHCFR01400__coassemble_806_pt1 | contig 19945 bp, 19 predicted proteins | sample NHCFR01400__metabat2_high_PE_032 | metagenome-assembled genome bin NHCFR01400 | reverse complement strand
ACACATCCCCCAATATGACTTCTATAATTATCCCGCCAAACTTGAAGTCCTAAAATATTCAAAAATTTATCAGGCAGGAATAAAATTAGCAGCCCAACAATTAATAGAACTGTGATTAATTCTTTAATCTTAAGCCTATCTATAAGTTTTCCTATTACATTAAAAGCAGTTTCCGTTACAATCATCTCCTATGTACTTATTATTTAAAACTGTAAGTTAATAAATTGTTGTTGTCAAGAATTTATTACCCTACTACTTACTTTCATAAGTCTGTAAAATATATCTGTCATGCTTTTCAATGATAGTTATCGCCTGCTTTACAGTATATGTTCTACATTGTTTATGATAATAGGGAATTTTTTGAGAATGTTTATGATACAGCATTATATGTGGCTGTCTGAAAAACTGCTTTTTAATAATCCAAAGGTGCCCTGTATTTTTAGACTGTAATTCATAGTATTCTTCAGTAACTTTTAGTATTTTAAAGTATGGATTACTCAATTCTTTCTTTTCTTTCTGTGTCCACACAATTATTCTCTACTCAAATTTCTTTTTGAAAAGATGCCAATCCATATGATCCTTAGCTTATCCCTTTGCACATCCCATATGAATCTACAATAGGAATATAAGTTCCATATATTTACTTTTATTGAATAATCCTGACGATATTTAAATTTCATCTTCAATGGCACATGTTGCTTCTGACACCAATCATATATTGTTCTCATTCTCAAATTCTTACTTTCATCTACCATTTGAATTAAACAATCCACCTTCAGATCGTCTATCCCTACACGAAATGGGATGTAAAACAGTACGTTATAATATTTTACGATAATCATCCGCTCACCATACCTCATATACATTTTCCACCTCTCACTGTGTTTCCAGTTCTATTTATCCACACATTTTTACCATATACACGTTTTATACACCCTTTTATCATGGGTGAATATTGCCACCAAAATCAGAATGATCTCCACAACGCCCACCGCGTCCTCTTCCGCAGCGAACTCCTTCGCCGTTTCCCACAGGTCTCTCATTGTCCTTCACCTCCCTGTCCGCCTTCTATCCGTAAAAGGAAAGAAAAGCCGGAATCATAATAATCGCCATCACCACAGCCAGCATCATCACCATAGGCAGAAGAAGTTTCGTCGCCGCGGCTTCTCCCAGAACACGCGCTTTTCTCTTACGCTCATCCCAGGCGTCCAGCGCCTCCTGCTCCAGGATATCCGCCATATGTCTGCTGCCCTTCTGGAGATTCTGGATCAGCAGGGTGGAAAAAGTCTTATACTTCATCTGCCCGCACCGCTCGCCGAATCTCCGGTACGCCTCCTGTTCCGCCACTCCGCTGTCCATCTCGTAACAGGCCGCCGCCACAGCGTCGTAGGCAGATCTTCCCCCGTCCGGATTCCTCCGCCTGTAATCTCCGGCAATTTTCCGGAAAGCCCTCCCGGCAGTCATCCCTGCCTGGATCAGAAGCGCAAACTTCATTACAAGAGTCGGATAGTCCATCAGAAGCTGCTCGCTTCTCTTCATCTCCCGTTCCTGTGCCTCTCTCGACTTCTTCATCAGTACCACAAAAGCGGCAAACAGACCCATGGAAGCCAGCAGGGCGCCGGACGGATCCCCGGGACGCCGCCATGTGAAAGTTTCCCCCTCCCACCGGGCGGGAAGATAATAGTAGTCAGGATCCTGTTTCTGACTGTTGTACTCTTCCACCATCTCCCGGATCCTGCGCTCCCGGCTTTCCTCTTCTGCTTCTTCTGTTTCCGCCGGGGCCTCTTCCTCTTCCGTTTCTTTTTCAGGCACCTGGATCCTGACCGTCTCCATTTCCTCTCCGGACGCCGCCACCTGGAATTCTTCTTCATGGATCCCGCCGCTTCCCTTCTCTATCCGGAGGCCGTCGTCATACACTGCCGGAGAACCTCCCGTCATGGTAAACGCCATTCCCAGGATATTCCCGCAGGCCGCCACGGCAACAAAGAGGCGCAGGCTATAGCGGCCGCCAAGCGGTTCCGCCTGTATCCATCCGGCTCTGCAGGCCAGGAGGAATCCCAGAATGATCATAAAGATCACGATATGTATCCACATTGTCTTCCCTCCGTTCCGGTCCGCTATACCTGAATGTCCACGATCCTTCTGCCCATCCAGTAGGACAGGACGTAAACGCCCAGACAGACGCTCATGGCGCATATGCCGAACAGGTTCCCGTACAGGACCTCCAGAAATCCCGGAGAAGTCAGCTGGAGATAGAGGATGATCCCTGCCGGCATCAGACTCATGATCATCTGCTCCGCCTTCTTCGCCGCCAGAGTGGCCTCGATCTCTTTCTTTACTTCGATCTTGTCTCCCAGCATCCTGGCTGAGGTCTGGATCACCTTGTCCATATCTCCTCCTGTGCGTTTCGCCGTGCTGAACACTGCGGCAAAATTCTCAATATCCTCGATGCGGGTGCGCTCTCCCAGACTGAGAAAGAGCTCCTCAACAGGGACGCTGACCTTCCGGCGGCTTTCAATGTAGCGGAACTCCCTGACGATATCCGCGTCTCCGGGATAAAGCCGCTCCAGATCCCTGGTACAGGCCGACACCGCGTTCTCTGCGGAATATCCCGCCTGCACCGCCGCGCTCAATCCGTTAAGGGCATCCCGGAACTGGTAGTTCAGCGTCTTTTTCCGTTCCCGGATAAACTGCTTCTTCTTCCACCGCAGAAACACAGCGGCAAAAGGAACCGCCGCCAGCATCAGAGGCCAGCTCTGGTAAAAAAGATAGTCCGCCGCAGCCCAGAGCATTATGCCCTGTACGCCGTATTTCAGTATTTCTTTCACTGTATAATGATATTCGTCATAGTTCTGCTTCATCGATCTTTACACCTGCCCTCTCAAGCTTCTCCCGCCTGGAAAGTCCCGCTGTCTTCACAAGCCCTCTGCCTTCCTCCCGGCGGTAAAGCGTGCGGGTAAGGATCTCATGGCCTTCAAACCCGCATATTTCTGTAACTTCCAGCACCTTCCTGGATTTATCCCGCAGCCTGCCCAGATGGATGAGGATATCCACGCCGGAGGCGATCTGTCTTCGTATGGCTTCCAGGGGAAGGTCCACCCCCATCAGCGTCATGGTCTCCAGACGGCTCAGCATATCTCCCGCAGAGTTGGCATGGGCCGTACTCAGGCTTCCCTCATGCCCTGTATTCAGCGCCTGGAGCATGTCCACCGCTTCTCCGCCCCGGACTTCTCCCACAATGATCCTGTCCGGGCGCATTCTGAGCGCCGTGCGGATCAGGTCCCGGATACTGACGGAAACAGCCCCTTCGGAATTCGCCATTTTCGCCTCCAGGCGGACGAGATTCTCTATTCCCTGAAGCTTCAGTTCCGCGTTGTCTTCAATCGTGATCACGCGCTCGTCTGAAGGAATATATTCCGACAGCGCTCCCAGAAATGTGGTCTTCCCGCTGCCTGTCCCGCCGCCTATCAGGATCGAGTATCTGGCCCGCACCAGGGCGGCCAGGAACCCCGCGCATTCTCTGGTAACGCTGCCCAGGCTGATCAGCTTCTCCATGGTGATGGGCGTATCCGGAAAACGCCGGATCGTAAGGATCGGCCCGTTGAGCGCCACAGGGGCGGTCACCGCATTGACCCTGGCTCCGTTCTCCAGCCGCGCGTCTACAATAGGCATGGATTCATTGATCACCCGGTTGCACCGTCCTGCGATCTGCTGGATCACATCCTCCAGCTTCTCCCGGGAGGTAAAGCTTTTGTTCCATCTGGTCAGCCTGCCCTTACGTTCTACAAAGATCGATTCCGGCCCGTTGACCATGATCTCGGTCACCGACTCGTCCTCGATCAGCTCCTGAAGGACGTCCAGCTTGCGCACGGAACAGAACAGCTCCTGCCGCAGTTCCACCTTCTCCTTCAGGGAAAGGCAGGATTCCCTGAGCTTCCCCAGGATCAGGCTGTCGATCTCTCCCAGGATCTCTTCATCCGTCAGTTCCCGGGACAGATCCAGTTTCTCCATCAGAAGCCCTCTCAGTATTTGAAAATTCTCCCTGCTCATAGCCCTTCCTTCCTGATCACCTCTCTTACGTATTCCCCCAGTTCGCTCCACACCAGCTGCTCCGGATGAAAAACACCCTTCTGGATGCTGCTGTAAAAGGGCAGATTAAGTTTCACCGTCCTGGTAAGCACCTGGGGATAGTCCAGCACCCGGAGAAGGTTCTCAAACTGAGCGATCTTACACATGGATATCCTGTCAGAGCGCACCGGGACAAAAATTGTCCTGCACAGATCCAGAAGCTGGAATACTTCGTCAATTCCGTTCCCGATATCCAGGATCACAGTCTCATAGGAACTGTGGACTGCGATCTCCTGCAGAAGGCACGCCCAGTCCTGCCAGGGAGTGCCTCTGATATCCAGGGGAGACTGCACAGGGGGAATATAATCCAGGATCCCCGCCGTCTCCACCATACCGTTCAGCTTCACAGAAAGATTCCCGTCTCTCTGGCGCACAAAATACAGAAGGTCACTTAAAGTTCCCTGATAGTTCCGCTTAAACAGCTCTTCAAAGCCGGAATACTCCTCCATATTTAGATACAGTACCGGCCTCTCTCTTGCCAGGATCTGCCCCAGCGTCAGGGCAAAAGACGTCTTCAGGCAGCGGCCCAGGGGCGAATAGACTCCCAGTATCTCCGTAGTCTTCTTCATTACCGGATTCTGCACGGGAAGGACAGACTTCTCTTCTCCGTAGCAGGCCATCACCTCTCTGATCACCTGGGAAGACGACTGGTATTTATAGACCCCCGCATAGGACCTGAGTTCCGGCGGCTGCACCCCCTCCGTCAGGATGATTACCTTACCGATGTCCAGATCCCGGATCTCCCGGCACATGGCCTCCTGAGAGATAAGGAGCAGCTCAATATGGTTCTTCCGCGCAAAGGCGATCAGGCTGTCCGCAGAAGTGAACGCCCGGATCTCAAAAGGAATATTCTTCCTGCGGCTTATATAATCCATGAAATTCCGGGCATATTCCTCCTCTGTGTCACAGACCGCAAAAATTTGTTTCTTCATTTTAATAAATACCTCCTGTATAGAGCATCACGCTCATAAAAATGGGAATGGAAAAATGAATATTCTCCGGAGCGCCGCCTTTTCTGTAATAAGGCTTCACGATCCCCGTCCGCAGATATGCGCTGAAATATTCCAGAAGGCAGCGGATTCTCTCACCCAAACCGCCGCAGGAGACCAGAAGCGCCAAAGAGATGGCCGCTCCCGAAAGAAAAGCATATCCGATACACCATAGAATGTCCTCTCCGCCCATGATCCCTCCCAGGGCGCAGAAAAGCTTGATATCCCCGGCTCCGATCAGCCGGAAGGGAAACATCCAGCCCAGCAGGATCAGCGGGAGGATCATGCCTGCCAGATATCCCGGAATACCCGGGCCGCTTCCCGCCGCGGACTGCCAGAGCCCTGCCAGCAGCGAGCAGACTATCCATATATTGCTGATCCGCATGGAATGAATATCCATGACAGCGGATACTCCGGCAGCTGTCAGTGCCAGCAATCTGCCTGTAACGATCCGGCGCTCACTCCTTTCTTTAAGATTGTAAAACTGTAAGAATGGGATAATCCGTCTGAACAGACGGAGCAGGAATACCAGAGGATCTCTGGTGAGTCTTATTATAGGGCAGGAGAACCCCTGTTGTCCAGAAGATTCGTTCGTCAAATACTGACAATACCCACGCCTTCCGGATCAGAGAATATCCGGGAGGAAATATCGGCAAAAACAAATATCAGGATTGCATGAGAACCGTTTTTTCTGTATAATACGAAAAGATTATTTTTCTGTCAGGAGGCGGCGCCATGGAAACCAGCATCAAAAAAATCGAAGACATGTCATTGAATGCATGGCCATCCCACAAAATGGAACTGTACGACGGCTGGATCCTGCGTTTTTCCTATTTTTATACTCACAGGACCAACAGCGTGGAGCAGTTCGGCGTATCTTCCCTGCCCTGGCGGGAAAAAATCCCCTACTGCGAGAATGAATACCGTCGTCTCGGTTCCCCCGCCGTCTTCAAAATAAGCCCTCTGGTATCCACTGATTTTGATTATACGCTTGAAAACAGGGGATATGAGATCCAGCATACCACGGACGTGATGACTCTGCCCCTTTCGTCTTCCTTACTGAAAGCAGACTGCGAAGATGTGATTTTCACTCCGGATATACCGGATATCTGGATAGAGAGCCTTTTTCACCTGAAAGGGACCACGAATCCCATCCACCGGAAAGTAGTGCCTTCCATGTACAGGGCGATCCCCAAAGAAACGGTCTGCGCCTGTGTGAAACGGGACGGGCGAATCATTGCCACAGGACTTGGCATCCTTGACCGGGATTATATCGGCATCTACGCCATCCACGTGCAGGAACAGTACCGCAGGCAGGGTCTGGCAAGGCAGATCTGCAGCGGACTTCTCCGGGAAGGGATGAAAAAAGGCGCGCAAAACGCCTATCTCCAGGTTGTTCAGGGAAACTTAAACGCCCACCGTCTCTATACCTCTCTTGGCTTTGATCATTTTTATACCTACTGGTTCCGGGTCCGACCGGATAATCCGTAAAACATAAAGGGGCGCAGCTTTTGCTGCGCCCTGTTTTGGGGAATCGTATTTTATTTTAAATTTGTCAGACAGTCTTTTTTTTCAGTACTGCCGGTTTCACTGTATCCATCACCAGAGAAGTCAGCGGGCTGAAATACAGAAGACAGGTCAGCACACAGTAAATGGGAATCAGGATCACAAACTGAACCAGTCTGCCCGGGATGATCGTAAAGAAATTATATCCCTGGAACAGCACCAGTCCGGATGTTGTCAGAACCAGCGAACTGATCACCGCCGTCACCACGATGGAGAGCACGATACCCACGGTTTTGCCCTTCCTGCTCCTGCCGGCATAGAAATATTTCGCCAGTCCGGGAAGAAGTCCCCAGCAGACTGCGGCAGTGGTGATAAAGGGATCCACCGCATATCCTTTCATAAAACATCCCAGGATGTCCGCCGTAAAACCGCAGACAGCTCCTGCTGCCGGGCCCATCCAGAGACCGGCCAGAATGGTGCAGACACTTCCCACCGAGATCCGGTAAGCGCCCAGTTCCACCACAAACACTCTGGTAAGTACCAGGTGCATGGCAACGAGAAGAGCCATAAAGACAAGGGTTTTCACGTTCCAGTAAGTCTTGCAGCTGTTTTTCTGCATAATAAAAACACCTCCATAATGCTTTCACACAGTCAGAGTAGTTACCATAAATAATAATCCCTCCACATTATGAGATGTTCTCATATGTAGCAACGGGTGCGGAAAATATATCGTAAGCCTTCTTCTTATCAGCAGCTTTTCGTTTCACGGCGACTCCCCAGCCAATGAACACTTAACGCATAAATTCCTACTTCGCTATTATTTACTTGTCTCAAAGTATAGCACACTTTACAGATAATGCAATATCTATTTGTTATAATATTCACAATATTTTTTTGTACAATAGTTACAAGAAAGTGAAAAGCATTGCCAACAGGGCAAAGTCGATGTATTATGGAAAACAGAAATACAATGGATACCGGAGGCATCAAATGAAGAATCTGCTTATTGCCTGCATCTGTACTGCGGCAGCCCTCTCCCTCTCCGGCTGCACCGCGGGAGACATTATTGACCGTTTCCGCTCTTTCGGGGAGACAGAAGTACAGGAACCGCAGCCGGACAGCCCGCGGGTATATATGGACGAAGTCCATGGAATACTGAAAGATTTCAGCGGAAGCCAGCTCGCCATGACCGATGAGGACAACACCTATATCTTTGACATCTCCCAGGCTGCTCTGGAATGTGAAGGCGGCATGATCACCGGAGACGAGATCAGTGTCATTTACGAAGGGCAGCTGGAAGGTACCGACACCAGCACTGTGAAGGCGCTGAAGGTTGTGGATGAATATCACAAAAAAGTACAGCTGGAAGAAAAGACCACCTACGGACAGGTACAGAATCTTACTCCGAATTCCATTACATTGAAGTCTCGCACAGGAAAAACCGCCACTTATCCCGTGACAGGAGCGGAACAGTATTATCAGAACGGGATCCGGGCAGGCGCCTGGGTGTATCTTCATTATAAAGGCAGTTTCGGCGAGACAGACGGCAGCAATTCCACCGTCTTAAACGCGTCCCACCTCAAAGTGCTCAGCGTATCCGACATAGATCCCCTGGTGGTTCCCGCCCCTACTCCAACGCCTACACCCGCTCCCACACCGGAGCTGGAGAAAGACAGAGAACAGCAGCTTAAGGCTGTGATCCGCAATATAAACCTGAATACCCTTCAGGTGTCTCCGGAGGGTACCGATGTTGTCCTGAATCTGGACATCTCGAAGATTCCCTGCTATTTCAGCGGAGGCCCTGCAGTGGGTTCCGGCGTGTCCGTCAGCTATACGGGCGAATTCAACGGCAGGACGCTGGAAGGGATCACTGTCACGGCAGTAACCGGTGATGTTCCCGAGGAACTGAGCCTTCGCAACCTCTCCTATACGGTTTCCGGAGAGATCACAGGCTCCACTTCCAATACGATCACCGTCCTTACCACAGACGGCGTAAGCCTTACTTTCCATACAGACGAGGCGGACAACACCTCCACCGGAGGCCTTCTCACAGGAAGCTCCGTGAAGATCACCTACAATCCGGCGGATTCCAGAGACTCCAATATCTATAACAGTCTGAAGATCGAAGACGCCTGAACATACAGACCGCAAAAACCCGGCACGCAGAAGAATTTTTCCATTCCTCTGTATACCGGGTTTTCTTTTTATCTTCTGATAAACCTTGTGCGAATCTCTTTTTCCCCCTGCTCCATCCACTTCTTAACTTCCGGCGTATCTCCCAGGATCTCCAGAAACGCCCTGTATTCGTCCCGGATCCCGGTTCCGTGCATCACCCGGTAAGCCCCCGCGTCGCTTCCAAGAGCGATGCGGGCTTTTTTTCGGAAAGCGCGGCGGAGGCTGGTCTCCCCGCTCTCTATGATGGGTTGCAGGACAGCGTCGTCATATCTCCCGCATCCCATGAGATTCCGCACTGTCACCAGGGTGGGAACCCACACCGTATGGCTGTCCGCCAGCATGGCGATTGTTTCATCGTCCATGTAGTTGCCGTGCTCCAGACTGTCCACTCCGGCCTCAATGGCCGCCTGCGCCCCGCAGACGCCGTTGGTATGGCTCATCACGGCGAAGCCCTCCTCATGGGCGATATGGACCATCTCCCGGACTTCTTCTTTCTCCAGGGGCGTTCCCGTCACCATACCGTGATTGTTGAAATCAAGAAGCCCTGTGGTCATGATCTTGATAAAATCCGCGCCCTGGCGTCCCGCCTCTTTTACAAGGGCATGATACTCTTTCAGATCGTCGAATCCCCGTCCCACGATCCCGCCGTAATGCCCGTTTTTGTGTATGGCGAATACCGGGGTGCGATAATCGATCCCGTACTCCGGGGCCAGTCTTTTCGCCAGATGAGAAACTCCCAGAGCGTCTCCTCCGTCTCTTACGAACGTAACGCCTGCCCTCTGATATGTTTCCAGGCATTTTCTTACGATCCTCTCATCCGGCCCCTGTTCATGCCGCTTTACGGCCTTTTTATAATTGATTCCGTCCATGATCACATGGGCGTGGCATTCACCGAACATTCCCTGTCACCTCTGTTTATTGCGGACTTACTGTCTGAAAAATCTCCTGATTTCCTCTTCTGTTGCTTTTACCGACCCCTGGGCGAAGAAAGGCCTGCCGCCGCCCCGCCCGTTCAGCGCCGCGTTCATCTCTTTTACAAACTGGCGGAGATCTCCGTCCTTCTCGCCTATGGCGTATTTATAGCTTCCATCTTCACTGTGTGAGAAGACAGCGCAGCAGCCGGCGCAGGTCTGCATCACGGCGTCTGCCATCCTGCGCACTCCGTCCGCGTCCAGTCCTTCGTGAAAAAGAAGCACGCTGCCTTCGCCTTCCCATCTCTGCGCCTCAGTCCGGCACAGTTCCTGCTCCATGTTTAGGAGCCTTCCCTTCAGGCGGTAATTCTCCTCCCACAGCCTTTCCACTGCCTGGGCGGTCTCCTCCTGTTTTGCGGAAAGCTTTACGGAGATCTGACGGTTCTGATCGTTTACCGTCTTCAGGTAATCCATGACTCTTTTTCCGCTGATCATGGAGACGCGGACGCCCTCCCGGAAATTCTCCACGCTCAGGAATTTTACCGCTCCGATCTCTCCCGTATGCGTCACATGAGTTCCGCAGCAGGCGCAGAGATCCGCCCCCGGGAATTCCACCAGACGGATCTTTCCCTCCAGTTCCTTTTTGCTTCTGTAGGGAAGCGTTTTCAGCTCCTCCTCAGAAGGATAAAAAATTCTTACCGGACTGTTTTCCCAGATTTTCCGGTTGACTTTCTCCTCGATCTCCTCAAGCTGTTCCCAGGTAAGAACGCCGCTGAAATCAATGGTGATCACGTCGCTTCCCATATGAAAGCCCACGTTATTGTACCCGTACGCCTCATGGATCAGTCCGCTTACCATATGCTCGCCGGAATGCTGCTGCATCAGGTCGAATCTCCGCTCCCAGTCGATCTTTCCTTCCACTTCTGTTCCCGCTTCCAGAGGTTCCTCTGTATAATGGATCAGTTCCCCCTCTTCCTCCTGAACGTCTGTGACTCTGATATCGTTCAGGGTTCCCAGATCGCAGGGCTGCCCGCCGCCTTCCGGATAAAAGGCGCTCTGATCCAGAAGGATCCGGTAGCCCTTATCTGTTTTCCGGCATTCCGCCACTGTGCCCCGGAACTCCTTTATATAAACGTCTTCATAGTATAATCTTTTTGTATCTGCCATACGTCGCTGCCTTCTTTCTTTTTTACTGTGTTTACATAGCAGTCATGGTATCGTACCTGCTCTGCGGTTATTATACCACTCTCCGCTTTCTGTGAACAGGGTTCTTCAGAAACAGACAAAACGCGCAGAAAAATGCGGCCCCGCCGGAGCCGCATTTCTCTACCGAATATTCAGCGTTGGTGTGTCAGAACACAATCGCTGTGTATTAAGAAAAAGAAAGAGCATATTTCTCAATACCTATGGTTGCTTTCCCCTTCGCCGCGAAGGTGATCCCTTCCGCTTCCAGGGGCGTAAAATATGTTACCGTCGCCGTCTGGCTTCCGTCATTGATAAAGATCTCCAGACTGAAGCGGTCCATCACACATCTTAAAGTGACCGCTCCATTCAAGGGAGGCACCTGGATCTCTCTTCTGTGAAGGATGTCAAACAGGTATCCGCTGTGGCTTCTGTCTATACAGAGCACTTCTTTCTTCGGATCATAGGCGACGGAGGTGTAGTATTCATCTCCGCAGGCAACTTTCATAATAAACTCCTCGTAGTTTCCGTCCGCCTGCAGTTTTACCGTCATATCCAGAACTCTTCCGTTTACGCCTTCCAGAGAAGTCTCTTCTGTGATCTCCACTCTGTCATAGCGCACCGGATCCGTTCTGTATGCGTCAAGCTCGCGCACCGGCTGCTGGATCAGCTGTCCGTCCCGGAAACTCAGCTCTCTGGGAACCGTAAGCTGTCCAAAATATTTCACTCCGTGAGGTACGAATTTCGTATTGCTCCATGCCTGCATCCAGGCCACCATCACTCTTCTGCCGTCCGGCGTGAGCATGGTCTGTGGAGCGTAAAAGTCAATCCCGCTGTCAATGGGCTGTACGGATTCTCTGCGGAATGTATGCGCTGCTTTATCATACGTTCCGGAAATACAGAGCGTACCGTGTCCCACATGATATTTCAGGCCTTCCGGCATCATCGCCATGGGGCTTACCATCAGCATATGCTTTCCGTCCAGTTCAAAGAAATCCGGACATTCCCACATTCCTCCCAGCTTTTTGCTGCTGGAATCCAGAACGTTCAGGAATTCCCAGTGGAAAGCGTCCTCGCTTCCGAACAGAAGAATATTGCTGGTCCCGTCCCCGGCGGCGCCTGCCGCCACAGCGTAGAACTTTCCGTCGTCCTCCTGCCAGATCTTCGGATCCCGGAAATCCTCCGAGCTTCCGCTCACAGGGATATCTTTTACCGTGATAACGGGATTTCCCTCATATTTCACATAGTCCCGGCCGTCTCCCACGGCCATGCACTGAGCCTGGTACTGTTTTATGCTGCCGTCCGCGTAGGGTACTTTTTCCACGCCCGTATACATGATCAGATGGCGGCCGTCATTCAGTTCCAGAGCGCTTCCGGAAAAGCAGCCGAAATTATCGTAGGGCTGATCCGGAGCCATGATCGCGGGCCGGTATTCCCACGTGATCAGGTCTTTGCTGACAGAATGTCCCCAGTGCATGGGACCCCACTCGTTCTCATAGGGATAATACTGGTAAAACAGATGATATTCTCCCTTATAGAAGGAAAATCCGTTGGGGTCGTTGATCCATCCTCTGGCCCCTGTCACATGGTAACAGGGACGTTCTGCCGGAGCAACCTCTTTCATATGCTCTTTTTCATAGTCTCTAGCCTGCTGTAAAAGTTTACTGATCATATAATAATTCTGCCTTTCTGTATCAGCCTTTAATTCCGGAAGAAGCAATACCTTCCACATAATATTTCTGCATGAAAATGAACATGATGATCATCGGGATCGCAGAAACAACCAGGGCCGCCATAATGGCGCTGTAATGAACCGGCTGTGTGCCGAAGAAGGACTGAACCGCCAGCTGGATGGTTCTCTTGTCCTCTCCTGTCATAACCAGGAACGGCCACATGAAGTCATTCCAGTGTGCCACAAAGTCAAGGATAAATACCGTAGCGTATACGGTCTTGGAAATGGGGACCACGATCTTAAAGAAGGTACCCATGGGGCTGCACCCGTCGATAGCCGCCGCCTCGATCAGATCGTCCGGGATATCATAGAAGAACTGCCGGAACATATAGATGGAGAAGCACTTTGCGATAAAGGGCACAACCAGAGCCGCCAGTGTGTTGACCCAGCCAAGCTGAGACATCTCGATATACAGCGGCAGCATGATCGCTTCCATAGGAAGTACCATCAGAGCGACAACCAGGTTCAGGATCGCTCCCTTGCCTCTGAACTCGAATTTCGCCAGCGCGTAACCGCACATGGAGTTGACCAGAAGGTCAAAAATAAGGATCAGGGCAATATACAGGAGTGTGTTTTTGAATACCTGGGGCAGGTTCAGTCTGGAGAACACCTCAGCGTAGTTGTTCAGAGACGCCTGCACCGGCAGGAAGGTTGTAAGGGAATCCATGTTGGCAAAAATCTCTGCCTCCGGCTTGAAAGAAGCGGAGATCATCCAGATCAGCGGAGAAACAAAGATGATTCCGATGATGATATTCCCGAAATAAAACATGAATTTGCCGAATTTGGCTGAAAACTGCATTGATTTCGTCATAATCTCTCCACCTCCCTTATTCCGTAGACGTCGTAACTTTCTTCATTGCCATGGACATACATACGACTATGACGAAGAATACCGCCGCAATGGAGCAGGCGTATCCAAAATTACCTCTCTGGAAGCCCTCGGAATAAATGTAATATACCAGAGTCTTGGTGGAGTTTTTCGGTCCGCCTTGTGTCATGATGTAAGGCTGGGTGAAGAGCTTCATCGCCTGGATCATGGTGATCATGATAACATATTTGATCGTTCCTTTCAAACCGGGGAGGGTAATGTAAAGGAACTGTTTGAATTTCGTAGCTCCGTCCACAGAAGCCGCCTCGTACTGATCCCGGGGGATTCCCTGCAGACCGGCCAGGAAGATCATCATCTGATAACCTGCGCCCTGCCATGCGGACATGAATATAATAGAGTTCATGGCCGTATTCTCGTCATTCAGGAAGCTGATGGGATCAAGTCCCAGAGAAGTCAGAATGGAGTTAAACAGACCTGTGTTGGGGTTCGCGTTGTAAAGAACGGACCACAGAACTGAGATAACTACCATGGAAGTAAGCTGCGGGCTGAAATACATGGTTCTGAAAATCGCCACGCCGCGGAACTTCTTGGATACCAGAAGCGCCAGGCCAAGGGCCAGGGCACACTGGAAGGGAACGACAATAATGGTGAAATATACTGTATTTTTTAATGCCTGCCAGAAATTTTTGTCCTGGAACAGCTCGATATAGTTCTCTATACCGATAAATTTCATGGCGTCAGGACGCATGATCTGATACCGGAATACCGAAAAGTAAGCCGTATAGATCATAGGTACGACCAGGAAGGCGATCAGAAGAACGACTGCAGGTGTTACAAATATGTACGCCGCAATCCGCTCGTCACGCTTCCGGCCTGTAAGCTTTTTTGTCTTAGCCATAACCTTTCCCCCTTTTCTGCGGGTCTCGTACTTGCCGTCCTAAGAGACGGAAGTTATTTCCCTTCTGATAAAGACAGGCCGCACCGCCCGGCGGTGCGGCCTGATCTTACGACCTCTCCGTTTTATTCAGCGTAGTAGGTCTCGTAATCGTCTGTAAATGTATCAGATACTACGTCAAGTTCGGACTGGATATAGTCGTTGTCCACCTCTCCTGTGCTGGCTGCGTCAGAGAAGATGTTGGTCATTGCTTCTGCGTATGCAGAGGAGAATACTGCGTAGGAAGGTGTTCTGGGACGGGGAACTGCTGTGTTCTCCAGCTGCTCCTTGATCAGAGCGAGGTTGCCTTCCTGATAATCTGCCATAACTTCCTCGTCATAAGCGGATACACGTGTTGCCGGTTTTGCGATCGCTGCCGCGTAGGTGGCAACGTTCTCTGTGTTCATAAGCCACTGAAGGAACTGGCCCGCAGCGTCTACGTTCTCGCAGTTCTTGCTGATCGCAGCCGCCCAGTCGCCGCAGGGAGAAACTGCTTCTTTTGTATCGTCGTTTACCGGATAGTAGGTTACGCCCCACTCGAAGTCAGCGTTTTCTGTCAGTGTCGCGATCTCCCAGGAACCGCCCAGCATGGTAGCGCATGCGCCGTTCAGGAACTCGTCTGTGATAGGCTCAACGTTTGCCCATCCTTTTGCGATCATGTCTGCAAGATATGCAGTTGTGGTAACAGCTTCCTCGCTGTTTACATATCCGTCTGCAGTTGTACCGTCTTCGCTGACATAGTCAACGCCTGCGGAAAGATACATGGGCTCCAGCGCATAGGGAAGACCTTCGCCGTGGTCCATAATGATATGAGCGCCTACATAATCGTCTGTGGTACATTTCTCTGCGATCTCAGCGAACTCGGACCAGGTAATGGGATTGTCCACTGTACGGGAATCCAGATCAGCCACATCTACGCCGCACTCGGTGAGATAATCTTTATTGTAGTAGAAAGCTACGGAAGACTCTGTCGCGCCGATCGCGTACAGGGAACCGTCATATGTATTCTGCGCAACTGCAGAATCTACAAAATCAGAAAGATCCTCTTCTGTGAAATAATCATCAAGGGGAACCGTGATTCCGTTCGCCGCATAGTAGGAAACCTGCGGTCCGTCTACATAGAAGATGTCCGGAAGATCGTTGGATGTAACTGCTGTAGCGATCTTATTGTCATATGCATAGGAATCGGAACGGTCAATGGCCTCACGGCTCACCTGGATATCCGGATTCGCCTCATTCCACTCAGCGATCTTCTCTTCCCACCATGCTTCGATGGCTGCGGTATCTGTAGGACTCCAGATAGTCAGCTCAACAGGATCGTCTGCCATTACCGGAACTGTGGTTGCCGCTGTCGTAAGGGCAACTGTCAGCGCCATTGCCATGCTGATTGCTTTTTTCATGTTTTCTTCCTCCTTTACTTTGGATATTTCCCTCGCGCGCCGGGAAATATATAGAACCCGTTCCACACCGGTTTTAAAAAAAGACCTGTTTTTTCTTTCAGTCTGATCTCACCGGCCTATCATGTGGAACCCGTTTCATATTGTGGTTATATAATAATTCTATCTTCTCCCTTTGTCAATAGAATTTGGGCAAAATATGCCCCGTTCATCATGATTCTGTACATTTTTACAATTATACATTCTTTTTTTTGTATATGTTGCACATTTTTCGATTGTCATTTTAATAACACTCCTGGCAAAAAAAGAACAGCTCTGATGCCTGACACATAAGAGCTGTTCCATATGTTTTCTTTCTTATTTTCCGTCCAGATCCACCGGATATGTAGTTCCGCCCTGCTGTAATTTCACAGAAAGTATCTGATTTTGTGGAACGGGTTCCTTTCCCTCTATCAACTTGATCATGGTCTTACTGCAGGTTTCCGCGAGAAAACGGACATCCTGACAGATGCTGGTCACCCGGGGATAACAAAGCCTTGTGATATCCATACCGTCATAAGTCACCACTTTCAGATCCTCAGGCACTCTCCGTCCCGCTTCCATGGCGAGATGCATATAACACAGCGCCGGCTGATCCGCGGCAAACACGCCGTCGATACCGTCGCATTTGCGGATGGCTTCTGCCGCCGCGTCCCAGTAGGACTGATGGTCAAACATGTTCCATTCCATCATCATATCCACCACATCCACTCCATGGCTGCTGACCTCCGCCTCAAAAACGGCGTGGCGGTTATTCGCCGCGACATTGGGAGCCACTCCCGTGATATGCAGTACCTTACGGCACTTGTTCTTCAGCATGATCTCCGCCGCCAGCTTTCCTCCGGAAATATGATCCGAACCCACCATAGGGATCTCCGGTCCGAATTCCTGATCCAGAGAAACGATCTTTCCCTTTCTCTTCAGATATTCGTCCACATGAAGGGTATGAGATCCTGTGATAATGCCGTCCACCATATTCCGGTCCAGCATGTACAGATAATCCATTTCCCTGTTGCTGCTTCCGATGGTATTGCAGATCATTGCCTTATATCCGTTATTATAAAGCGCGATCTCTGTCTCCCGGGCAAACGCCGAGAAAAACGGATGATCCAGGTCAGGCACCAGCACGCCGATGATCCCTGTCTTATTCCGGAACAGATTCCTTGCCAGCTCGTTGGGGGTATACTCCAGTTCGCTGATCGCCATCTCGATCTTTTTCCTTGTATCCTCGGCCACATAACCGTTGCCATTTAAAACCCTTGACACAGTGCCTACGCCTACGCCGGCCCGCTGCGCCACATCTCTGATACTTGCCATATTTCTTGTTTCCTCTGTTGCATTTATAAACAGCTTTTCCGTTAAATCAGAAAGCTGCACTGAAATTATCTCGGTTTCATTATCTGGTGAAAATTATAGCACACCAAAAAAAACTTGACAATTAACATCCTGCATCAAAACTCTGCCCGGTTTTCGTTACAATAACATCATCCGGTTTCTTTCATAGCCTTTGCACCTTTTGTTTTACAAAATTTTTCTTAATTTTTCTGTTCCTGAAGTGTTTTCGCATCCCGGAGCGTTATAATATACAGACGGGACAGAAACAGGAAAGGGGGCTGATCGTATTTCACAGGAAGAATATCTGAAATATCTGCTGGAACAGTATCAGAATCTGATCTATTCCATCTGCCTGAAATCTGTCGGCAACCCTTTCGACGCTGAGGATCTGACCCAGGAGGTTTTTCTTTCCGCCTACAAAAACCTGTCCCGTTTCGACGGCGCTCATGAGAAAGCCTGGCTGTGTAAGATCGCGGTTCGAAAATGTCTTGATCACCTTAAGGCTGCAGGGCGGCGCTGTATCCCTACGGAGGAAGCTTATTTTACCGGATTGCCGGATCGTTCCTCCCCGCCGGAAGCCGTTTATCTGAAACAGGAGTCGGACCGGCAGGTGTACGCTCTCTGCCAACGGCTGAAAAGTCCTTATAGAGAAGTGGCCACGGACCATTTCTGTATGCAGCTGACCGCCGCAGAGATCGCGCAAAAAACAGGAAAAAATCCCAAAACAGTCCAGACACAGCTTTACCGTGCAAAGGCGATGCTGAAAAAACTTCTGGTAACTTCAGAAAATCCAAGAGAAAGGAGAGGGCGGCATGGACCATATTCAGAAAAATAATATAGAAAAATTCCATCAGGGAACCGGCATCGATACCGGAGATATGATCCGCTTTCTGGAACATCTGGATCACTGTGATTACTGCCTGGAACAGATGATCCTTGAGGAAAGCGCCGGATTGGAAACCCGCGCCCCTTCCTGGCTCAGTGACGAGGTTCTTGGAAGGGCCGCTTCACCGGAAGTACAGGCGGCAAAAATGCTTTCCGACGCTTCCCGGAGATCCAGACTTTTTTATTACCGGCTGCAGACTGCCGCAGGCGTGGTTATCGCCCTTATGCTGCTCTTCTGCGTATACCAGGCGGATTTTTCATCCATACACAGCGCTCCTCCACGACAGGCGGCTGAATCCGCCGTGGAGCAGCATACGCCGGACCGGCCGGCCGGGCTGGAAAAGTTTTCCCGGGCTCTGGGAAACGGTATTTCACAGGGTTCAGATAAAATTGCAGACTATCTGGGGAACTTCCCCAATAACATATTAAGAGGAGGAGAATCGAAATGACAAAACAGAAACATGGTTTTTTAGTATTTATCGCGTCGCTGATCCCCGGCGCCGGAGAAATGTATATGGGATTCCGGAAACAGGGCATCAGCATCATGCTGCTCTTCTGGGGAACCTTTGCCCTGACGTCTGTCATAAACATGGGGTGGATCATGCTGTTCCTTCCCATTCTCTGGTTCTACAGTTTCTTCAATGTGCACAATCTGAAGTCTCTCTCTGAGGAGGATTTTTATTCCGTGGAGGATTCCTATATTCTTCATCTGGATCAGTTCATCGGAAGCAAGGACAGCGCGTTCAAAAAACACCGCACCGTCCTTGCAGTCCTTCTGATCCTGTTCGGAGCCGCCGTTCTCTGGAACAATATCACAGATATCCTGTACTGGATCCTGCCGTCCTTTATCAGCAGCATCCTGTCCAATATCTTCTTCCGCCTTCCGGGAATTGTCATCGCCATTGCGATCATCGCCGCAGGCGTATACATGCTCCGTACCAGAACGCTGCAGTCTGACCAGGAAGAAACCGCAAAAACAGAGGACGAACATTACTGGGAGCCTTACCGTCCTTACCAGCAGCCGGCAGAACCCGCGGATACAGCAACGCCGGCCGCCGCTTCGGAAGAGAGCGGGGATGAGCAGCATGAAACTGGAGAGAAGCGTATATCTTCAGATATGTAGACTTTTACAGTTTTGCTCCGCCGCCTGTTAAAGCCCCCGGACCATGAACTCACTTTGTTCAGACATATGGTCCGGGGGCTTTGCTATGCTCACAAAACTGCAAAAATCTTTACAATATCTAAAGATATATCGCCTCTTCCGGCGTTTTACGTATCCTGGCAGACATCAGTTTCATTCTTTTTTTAATTGTTCTAAAAATTCAATTGCTTCATTCACCGTTGAAAATGTTTTACAGTTCGTATACAGCCAGTGATTTCTTTCATCTGTATCCTCCAGTCCCGGCAATCCTTCCGCAAGAAGATTATAGAGTGTTTTTCGAGCGTTTTTCACTGCTGTCGGATATTGTTCTGCGATACGGGCAGTTGCCATATAGTTTCCTTTCTCATATGTTGGTTCTGCTGCTATAACTTCGGACAGCATCCTGTTTTTATCAGCTACCGTCAGTACAGGCGGAGCAAACATTTTAAAATGCAGCATCAGCCAATATTCTATACATCCTGTCGTCATAAGCAGCCGGACACGGATATTCGGATTTTTCCGTAATTTTCGCAATCGTTTTATGATATTTAACCTCTGACCCCACTTTTCAACAGCCTTTGTTTCAATATCAAAAAAGAACCAGATTTCGTCCGTCACCTCTGCACTGTTTCGAAACTTCGAGTCCTTTTTAAACCTGGCATCTGCTTCTTCAAACAATCCTACTGCAGAAGGATATTTTATTACAGCAACATCTTTAAATTTTCTTTTCAGATACTCTGTATAAACCTGTTCACTTTCACC
>NHCFR01400__coassemble_709_pt1 | contig 23680 bp, 21 predicted proteins | sample NHCFR01400__metabat2_high_PE_032 | metagenome-assembled genome bin NHCFR01400 | reverse complement strand
ACCGTAGAGCCGGGAGAAACCCATATCCAGACCGCGCTGCGGGAAGTAAGGGAGGAGGCCGGCGTCAGGGCGAGAGTTGTGAAATATATCGGGAAAAGCCACTATAATTTTACCGTTCCCGAAGATATGGTCACAAAGGAAGTGCACTGGTACCTGATGACGGCAGATAGTTATCATAGCAAACCCCAGAGAGAAGAATATTTCATAGATTCGGGATACTATAAATTCCATGAGATCTATCATCTTCTGCGCTTTTCCAATGAGAAACAGATCGTGGAGAAAGCGTATCAGGAATACCTGGAACTGAGAAGCCAGGGACTCTGGGGGCGGCAGCGCAGAGATGATTTCTGATGATTCAGGGACTGCGTTTTACGCAGTCCTGTTTAAATTACTTCCAAAACGGAAATCCTTTACAGGAGATGTTTCCCAACAGAAGGAGCAGTGGATCATATGCTGAAATGGAGCGACAACTGTTATATTGGAAAAACAGTGACAGACACAGAGAATATCCGGCGCCGTCTGGAAGAAGGGAAGATTGTTCCGGGGATCTATCTGCTTACGCTTTCTGATAATCCCCGCAACCTTATGGAAATTCTTCCGGCAGTATCGCTGGTGCAGCGGTCGCTGGCTGATCTCTGTCCGGAGATCATAGGGATCGCCGCAGGGAAAGAGGAAGCTTTTCAGCTGACGGAAGATATCGTCCGGGAAGTGTATGAGGAAACCGGCGGCGTTCAGGTCAGAGAATATTTGAAGAACAGGTGAAGGCATGTTACATATCCTATGGATTCTGATGAAGTTCATACTGATCCTTACAGGGATTTTGCTGGGACTGGCGCTTCTTCTGGTCCTGCTTGTTCTGTTCTGTCCGGTAAGATATTCCGCCGAGGCGGTAAAAAAACCAGGAAATATCCGGGACGCGGCGGCTCGTGTCCGGATAAGCTGGCTGTTCGGAGGGATAAGCGTAAGGTTTCTGATGCGTCAGGATAAACGTAAATCTGATCTCCGGATATTTGGAATATCCCTGTCCAGACTCTTTCATAAAAAAAAGAAAAAACGTTCCGCAGCGTCGCGCAGGACGACGGAGGATGGAACAGTTACGGCAAAGAAATCGGAAACACATGTGGAATCTCCGTCCGGGCTGGAAGATATGCAGGCGGCAGGACGTCTGACAGAGGATACTGAGGATGAGGAAAGCCATGCCGATACAGTTTCGGAACGCGTAGATGAAGAGAAAGTAGACGCGGACAGAACCGAGAAATCTCATGCGGACAGCAGATCGCAGGATAAGGAAGAAAAATCCGTTTTGCCTGTCCGGAGAATCAGGAATATATCCACATCCTTCCGGGGCATACTAAACAGAATCCTGGAGAGTCTTCGGAATATTCGGGATACAATTAGAAATATTGCCTTAAAAATCCGGGAGGTTTATGATAAAATAGACTGGTGGAAAGAACTTATACAGCATCCACGGGTAAAGGCAGGAATCGCCCATATAAAAAAAGAGGCAAAGCTGCTTCTCCGCCATGTGCTTCCCCGGAAAACCGAAGGTTATGTGACATTTGGAAGTGAAGATCCCTCTGTTACGGGAGCGGTTCTGGCGGTGCTGGGAATGACGATGCCACTGCACAAAAACTGTGTGGAGATCCGGCCTGTATTTGAAAGCAGGAATCTCCTGGAGGGAAAGGTAAAGATAAAGGGCAGGATTTATGGGATCATCCCTTTAGTCATACTGATCAGACTGTATTTTGATAAAAATATAAAATATATCATCAGCCGATGGAAGAATAAGGAGGACTGAGCATGGCAAACGAAAACAATTTCAAGGATACGGTAAATTCTCTTTTCAAAGGTCTTGACGCTTTTATTTCCGCCAAGACGGTAGTGGGAGAGGCCATCCATGTAGGGGATACGATCATTCTTCCTCTGGTGGATGTGGCTTTCGGCGTAGGAGCCGGCGCTTTCGAGGGCGATAAGAAGAGCAACGGCGGAGGCGGTATGACAGGTAAGATGACGCCAAGCGCTGTTCTGGTGATCCAGAACGGAAGCACGAAGCTTGTCAACATTAAGAATCAGGACGGACTTACCAAAGTTCTGGATATGGTTCCCGATTTTGTCGACCGCTTTGCTTCCGGATTCGGAAAAAATAACAGCGAAACAGAAGGCACGGAGATCTGACGATCAGAACGTACCGGGAAGTCTGAATTAGGCGCAGCAAAGAGCTGCGCCCTTTTCATAAATAATTACGGGAGACCGGCCTCTTCTTTTGGCAGCAAATATGTATATGAAGTGGTATCCGCTTCATAAGATATTACAAGCGGAAGAAAAAGAGGGATGAGAAAGTGGGAAGACTTCTGGGACTAATGCTTTTCTGTATCGGGATCGGCATGGTGATCGGAATGCTCATAGAGGAGAATGTGATCATCATAATCGCTTCCGGTTTATGTCTGCTGTGCGGATATCATATTTTCTGTAAGGACTGAAGAGGAGACGGAATATGAAGAAAAAAAAAGACAAGCATGAAAGCGCGCCTCATAGGGGCGTTTTGCATCACGTCCATAATACCGATTATTATTCTAAATCTGTTTTCTTATTACAACACTTCCAATATCGTATAACCCGGTGCAGAATATACACCGGGTTGTGTTTGCTTTTGTCAGTATGTCCTGAATGTTATTTAAATAAATCACGCTGCGTCTTCAACAGCATTTTCGCTCAGATAAGCTTCCGTTCTTACGTTCACGTTCTCCTGAAGGTTGCGGTAGAAGAACTGATAATCATAGAGATGATAAACTCCGTCCTCAAAGATACTTAAGGACGCCGGATATTCTTCGGGAGTAACATCGGTCACTTTCAGCGCGCCGCGAACTGGATCGATATAAGCGCCGGTAAGCTCCGGGATCTCCTCTGTGATCTCACCGCTGTAGTCGGTAAAGCAGGCGCCTGCATTCAGCGTCTTGTCCGCGGGAGTCTCATCTGTTTTCCAGTTCAGAGGATTGATGCATAGGGTTTTCGTTCCCTCGGGAATGATGAGAGAGGAGGTAACGTCCTCCGCCTCGCTGTTAAACGCTACGATCACGCCGGTATCGTCCTCGCCGGACGCGAATTTAAGATGGGGATATTCATTCATTTCATCTTCCGTAACCCGCCAGCCGATCGCGTAGCAGGCGATCAGCTGATCGTTAAGATCCGCGTCGTCAAATTTTTCTTTCAGAAGACGGATACTGAGATCCGCGCCCTGGGAAAAACCGGCCAGGATAATGGGACGTCCCTCGTTGTACTCTTCCATGTAATAATCAAACGCTGCTGAAATATCCTCGTAGGCAGAAGCAAGATAGGGTTCTCTCTCCTCGTCGGAAAGTTCATAGGCGTTCAGGCCTGCCTGACGGTAGTAAGGCGCGAAGAAACGGCTGTTTTCGTCATAAATGCCCTTTTCCATATTTGTGGCGCCCAGGAAACTTTCGCGGCTGTCCTTATCATCCATTGCCATGTTGTAGCTGTCCTCTGTACCGCCGTAAACAGTAGGGCAGATAAAGAATACGTCTGCTTCCTTTTCGGTATCCCCGGTTTCGCAGTAAGCCCAGTTTTCCTCAAGGCTGTAATCCGGAAGGGCGGCAGCGTCAGAAGTTGTTTCTGCCTGCTGTGGCTCTTCTGTTTCCTGCGCCTGAACAGAAATGCCTGAGAAAATGCAGGACGCACTGAGAAGCAGTGCGGATAAAACAGTAAAATTTCTTTTTTTCATATGTTGTCTCCTTTCGTAAATCAGAAATATTATAACGCATATTATCACTGCCTACAATGAGCAAATAGATAAAATATCTGCCCGAAAACCGGGAAAACAGAAGAAAACCTTTGGTTTTTTCTTGAAATTACGATGCAAAAATGATAGCATAGGACTGGATTATATTTAGGACAATACAGGCGTTAGGCCTTGCGGATAAAGGAGAAGAAGCAGACATATGGCATTATCACCAATGATGCAGGAATACTTAAAAACAAAAGAGCAGTACAGGGACTGTATTTTATTTTACCGTCTGGGCGATTTCTACGAAATGTTTTTTGACGACGCCCTGACGGCTACAAAGGAGCTGGAGCTTACGCTTACCGGCAAGGACTGCGGACTGGAAGAACGGGCCCCCATGTGCGGGGTCCCCTTTCATGCTGCGGAGACTTATATCAAGCGGTTGATCGAAAAAGGCTACAAAGTCGCCATCTGCGAGCAGGTGGAGGATCCGAAGAAAGCCAAAGGTCTGGTAAAAAGAGAGGTGATCCGGGTAGTCACTCCCGGAACCACACTGGACACGTCTTCTCTGGACGAATCCAAAAACAACTACCTTATGGCGATCGTTTCCATGGAAGACCAGTTCGGCTGCGCCATCGCGGATATCACAACAGGAGACTGCTTTCTTACTGAACTTGACAGACCGTCTAAGCTTCTGGATGAGATCAATAAATTCGTCCCCGCCGAGATCATCTGTAACGACGCTTTTTTCATGAGCGGCGTGGATACGGACGATCTGAAAGACCGGCTCGGGATCTGTATCTTTCCTCTTGACGCATGGTACTTTGACGACAGCCTCTGCCAGCGCACACTGAAGGATCATTTTCATGTGAACACGCTGGACGGATTGGGGATCGCGGATTACGACAGCGGAGTGATCGCCGCAGGCGCGCTGTTCCTTTATCTTCAGGAAACACAGAAGACGGCTTTATCCCAGATGACGTCCATCCGACCCTATGCGGCGGATAAGTTTATGCTGATCGACAGTTCCAGCCGCAGGAATCTGGAACTTGTGGAGACGTTAAGAGAAAAGAACAAGAAAGGTTCCCTGTTATGGGTGCTGGATAAAACAAAAACCGCCATGGGAGCGAGAACCCTCCGTTCCTATGTAGAGCAGCCGCTTATCGATCCGGACGAGATCAACAACCGGCTGGAGGCTCTGGAAGAGCTGAATCAGAATCCGATTCTCCGGGACGAGATCCGGGAGTATCTGAATCCGGTGTACGACCTGGAACGTCTGATCAGCCGGATCAGTTATCAGTCGGCCAATCCCAGAGATATGGTGGCTTTTTCCTCTTCTCTGGAAATGCTTCCCCATATCCGCAGGATACTGAAGGAATTCAAATGCCCCATACTTACCCGCATCTACGAAGACATGGATCCTCTTGAGGATCTGTCCGGGCTTATCAGGAAAGCCATCGTGGACGAACCGCCTATGGTTCAAAGAGAGGGCGGTATCATCCGGGAGGGATATAACGAGGATGTGGATAAATTCCGCCGTTCCCGTACTGACGGGAAGAAATGGCTCGCGGAGCTGGAGACAAGAGAAAAAGAGCGTACAGGTATCAAGAACCTGAAGATCAAATACAACCGTGTTTTCGGCTATTCCCTGGAAGTTACCAATTCATTTAAGAACCTTGTGCCGGAAAATTATGTGCGTAAACAGACCCTGACAAATGCGGAAAGATATATCACCCAGGAATTGAAAGATCTGGAGGATCTGATCCTTGGCGCGGAGGACAGGCTCTATACGCTGGAGTATGAGCTGTTCTGTGACGTCCGGGACAAAGTGGGGGCCGAAGTTGCAAGGATCCAGCGTACCGCCAAGGCGGTGGCCGCCCTGGACGTATTTGCATCCCTTGCTCTTGTGGCCCAGAGAAATAATTATGTAAGGCCGAAGATCAATGAAAACGGCGTGATCGATATCAGGAACGGACGTCACCCGGTGGTGGAGCAGATGATCGAAAACGATATGTTCATTGCCAACGATACCTATCTGGACAGCCAGAAAAAACGGGTGTCTGTTATCACAGGTCCCAATATGGCCGGTAAATCCACTTACATGCGTCAGACGGCGCTGATCGTGCTCATGGCGCAGGTGGGAAGTTTTGTCCCTGCGGAAAAGGCGAATATCGGCATTGTGGACAGGATCTTTACCCGTGTGGGAGCGTCTGACGACCTTGCCAGCGGACAGAGTACTTTCATGGTGGAGATGACGGAGGTTGCCAATATCCTCAGAAACGCCACATCCAGGAGCCTTCTGATCCTTGACGAGATCGGAAGAGGTACGAGTACCTTTGACGGACTGGCTATCGCCTGGGCTGTGATCGAACATATCAGCAGCACGAAACTGTGCGGCGCCAAGACGCTATTCGCCACGCATTACCATGAGCTGACAGAACTGGAAGGAAAGATCCCGGGAGTCAATAACTACTGTATCGCCGTCAAGGAAAAGGGCGACGATATCGTTTTCCTCAGAAAGATCGTTAAAGGCGGAGCGGATAAGAGTTACGGTATACAGGTGGCAAAACTGGCGGGTGTGCCGGATTCCGTGATCGCCCGGGCAAAAGAACTGGTGGAAGAGCTCAGCGACGCGGATATTACAGCCGCGGTCAAAGATCTGACCGCTTCGAAAAAGAAACAGAAAATCGTCTATGATCAGGTGGATATGGCCCAGATGTCCCTTTTTGATACGGTGCAGGACAACGACATCGTGGATGAGATCAGAGATCTTGACCTTACGAACCTCACGCCCATGGAAGCCATGAACATACTCTACAATCTGCAGAACAAGATCAAAAACAGATGGCAGAGCTGAAACAGAATTTCCGGTTCCGGATTTCCGGACGCAGACTGTTTATGGAGGAAATAATTGAAAAAAATAGCGGTATTAGATAAAAATACAATCGACAAGATCGCTGCCGGAGAAGTGGTGGAACGCCCGTCTTCCGTGGTAAAGGAGCTGGTGGAAAACGCCATCGACGCGGGAGCCACGGCGGTAACTGTGGAGATCTCAGACGGCGGCAAAAAACTGATCCGTATTACAGACAACGGCGGAGGGATCGAGGCGGACCAGATTCCCCTGGCTTTCTGCCGTCACGCCACAAGTAAGATCGAGAAGGTGGAGGATCTGGAGAATATCGCCTCTCTCGGTTTCAGGGGCGAGGCGCTTTCCAGTATCGCCGCAGTTTCTCAGGTGGAGCTTATTACCAAAACGCCTTCCGCTTTAAGCGGTTCCAGATATATTATCGAAGGCGGCGTGGAAAAATCGCTGGAAGAACTGGGGGCGCCGGAAGGCTCGACTTTTCTGGTGCGCAATCTCTTTTACAATACGCCTGCCAGAAGCAAATTTCTGAAATCCGATACTACGGAAGCCAATTACATCAACACGTTGATGGAGCAGCTGGCCCTTTCCCACCCGGAGATTTCCTTTAAATACATCCAGAATAAACAGGTGAAGCTCCACAGTTCCGGAAACTATAACGTAAAAGACGTGATATACAGCGTCTACGGAAGGGACATTGCCAAAGCCCTTCTGGAAGTGAAGTATGAAAATTCCTTTATGAAGATCACCGGATTCGTGGGAAAACCGGAGATCGCCAGAGGCAACCGCAGTTTTGAAAACTACTATATCAACGGCAGATATGTCAAGAACAATATCATCACAAAAGCCATCGAAAACGGATATAAAGGCTTTCTCATGCAGCACAAATTTCCTTTTGTCTCTCTCCAGATGGAGATGGAGGGGAACGATCTGGACGTGAACGTGCATCCCGCCAAGAGAGAGGTGCGTTTCGCCAGAGAGCAGGAAGTGTACGACGCCGTTTACGATACCGTCCGCGGCGCTCTTTCCGGCAGAGAGATGATCCCTTCCTTTACGGTGGGAAAAACGGAAGAGAAGCCAAAGGAAGAGATAGTAAAACGGGGCGAGATCCCGGAACCTTTTGAGACGAAAAGAAGAGCGCAGATTTACGGAAACCGCGCGGCGGAAACCGGAGCCGGCTACGGGAATCATTCCGGCGCGGAAAAGGCAGTATTTTCTCCTTCTGAAGAGAAACTGTTTTCCGGTACACTCAAAAAGAAAACCGATGAGTCTCCCGCAGAGGGAAATATAAAGTCTGAAGAGACGGTGAAATCTCCGGCACCTGAAAATCCGGAACCAATGCCGCAGGCAGCTCCAAAACCAACGCCGCAGACGACTTCAGAACCAGTCCTGCAGGCGGTTCCGGAACCAGCCCCAAAACCGGCTCCGGAACCCCAAAATGAACAGATGGAACTCTTTCGGGAGGAACTGCTTCGTCCGGAGTCCAGAGACCGGATCCGGATGATCGGTCAGCTCTTTGATACATACTGGCTGGCACAGTTTGGCGATCAATTTTATATTATCGATCAGCATGCCGCTCACGAGAAAATCTGGTATGAAAGACTGGTAAAACAGTTTCGGGAACATACGGTCAATTCCCAGTATCTTAGTCCGCCGCTGATTGTTTCCCTGAATCTCCAGGAGGAAGGAATTCTTAACGACAATAAAGATTATTTCCGCAGTTTCGGTTTTGAGATAGAGCCTTTCGGCGGCAGAGAATACTGCGTCAGCGCGGTTCCGTCCGATCTTTACGGACTGACAGAAGAAGAGCTTTTTCTGGAAATGCTGGACGGCCTCTGCGCGGATTCAGGAAACAAAGATCCCGAGAGGATTTTCGCGTCGAAGTTGGCCACCATGGCCTGCAAAGCGGCGGTGAAGGGAAATCACGCTATGGCAAAGGCGGAGGCGGAGAAGCTGATCGACGAGCTTCTGACTCTGGATAATCCTTATAACTGCCCTCATGGGCGACCTACAGTTATTGCCATGACAAAGGCAGAACTGGAAAAGAAATTTAAGCGAATCGTGTGATACAGGAGGCGTTATGAAACAGCCATTGATCGTCCTTACCGGGCCCACGGCCGCGGGTAAAACAAGCCTTTCCGTTTCTCTTGCAGAACGTATAAACGGAGAGATCATTTCCGCGGATTCCATGCAGGTCTACCGGGAAATGGACATCGGTTCCGCCAAAATCAGGAAGGACGAGATGAGAGGGATCCCCCATTATCTCATCGACGTTCTGGATCCGCGGGAAGAATTTCATATTGTGAAATTTCAGCAGATGGCGAAAACGGCCATGGAAGAAATATACGCCAAAGGGAAAATCCCCATCCTTGTGGGCGGCACCGGTTTTTACATCCAGGCGGTGACCCGGGATATAGATTTCACTGAAGCCGGACAGGAGGACGGTTACCGGGCAGAGCTTGAGGGACTGGCGGAAGAAAAAGGCTGCGAATATCTCCATGAAATGCTGGAAAAGGTGGATCCGGAGAGCGCGAAGGCCATTCACGCCCATAATGTGAAGCGGGTGATCCGCGCGCTGGAATTCTATCATCAGAACAACAGCCCCATCTCCGCCCACAATATGACTCAGCGGGAACAGGAAAGCCCGTATGATCTCGCTTATTTCGTGCTGAACGTTCCGAGAGGACTGCTCTATGAGAGAATTGATAAGAGAGTGGATGAAATGCTGGAAGACGGCCTTGTGGAGGAAGTAAAGCGGCTGAAAGAAGAGGGATGCACCCGGGGCATGGTCTCCATGCAGGGACTGGGATATAAAGAAATACTGGCTTATCTTGAAGGGGAATACTCTCTGGAAGAAGCCGTGCGCATCCTGAAACGGGACACCAGACATTTCGCGAAAAGACAGCTGACCTGGTTTCGGAGAGAGCGGGATGTGATCTGGGTCAACAAAGACGAATTTGATTACCGGGAAGACAGGATCCTTGAATATATGCTTTCTGTGTGCCGGGAAAAAGGAATGAAAGGAATACAATAGACATGAGAGAGCTATATGAGCAGCTTGGGATCTCGGCTGAGGTCTATGATTTCGGCCGTAAGGTTGAGGATACACTGAAGGACAGGTTCGCGGAGTTTGACAGAACTGCGGAATATAACCAGATGAAAGTCCTTCTGGCAATGCAGAAAAACAAAGTGAGCGCGGAGTGCTTTAACAGTTCCTCCGGGTACGGATACGATGATTTCGGCAGAGATACTCTGGAAAAAGTATATGCGGACACCTTCCATACAGAGGCGTGCCTGGTGCGTCCTCAGATCGCCTGCGGCACACACGCCCTGGCAATCGCTCTTTTCGGGAATCTCCGGCCGGGAGACGAGCTTCTTGCCCCGGCGGGAAAGCCCTACGACACCCTGGAGGAAGTGATCGGGATCCGCCCGTCCAGAGGATCCCTTGCGGAATACGGGATCACTTACCGTCAGGTGGATCTGAAGGAGGACGGATCTTTCGACTATGACGCGATCCGCAGGGCGGTAAACGATAAAACGAAACTTGTGGAGATCCAGCGTTCCAAAGGTTATCAGACAAGGCCCTCTTTCTCCGTGAAACAGATCGGGGAGCTGATCTCATTTGTAAAAAGCCTGAAGCCGGATGTGATCTGTATGGTGGATAACTGCTACGGAGAGTTTGTGGATACCATAGAGCCCAGTGATGTGGGCGCTGATATGATAGTGGGATCCCTGATCAAGAATCCCGGCGGCGGACTTGCTCCCATAGGCGGATATATCGCCGGAACAAAAGAATGTGTGGACAATGCGGCCAACCGCATGACCTGTCCGGGACTTGGCATGGAGGTGGGAGCCTCCCTCGGGGTAAACCGTTCTTTTTACCAGGGATTTTTCCTTGCGCCAATGGTTACGAAGGGCGCGCTGAAAGGGGCTGTTTTCGCCGCGAACATTTATGAGCGGCTGGGATTCCCTGTCGTTCCCGACGGCAGAGAACCCCGTCAGGATATCATCCAGGCGGTAACGCTTGGAAGTCCTGAGAAGGTGATTGCTTTCTGCAAGGGGATCCAGGCCGCCGCTCCGGTGGACAGTTATGTGGATCCGGAACCCTGGGATATGCCGGGATACGACAGTCAGGTGATCATGGCCGCGGGAGCCTTTGTCCAGGGTTCCTCTATCGAACTTTCGGCGGACGGCCCCATGAAGCCGCCCTATGCGGTATATTTCCAGGGAGGACTCACCTGGGAACACGCGAAACTGGGAATCCTTATGTCGGTACAGAAGCTGTACGAAAAGAAGCTGATCACATTATGAATGAAAAGAAAAAAGTCATTATCATAGGCGGAGGGGCGGCAGGACTTATCGCCTCCATTGCTGCGGCGGAATCCGGAGCAGCGGTCACCGTCCTGGAACATAATGAAAAAACCGGACGCAAGCTCTGCGTCACAGGAAACGGGCGCTGTAATCTTGGCAATCTCCGTAAATATCAGGGATGTTACCGGGGAACTCATCCCGGATTTGCCGAAACCGCCCTGGCAAAATTTTCTGTAAAAGACACAATAGAATTCTTTGAAAAAACAGGAATTTCCGTTGTGGATAAAAACGGCTGGCTTTATCCCCGAAGCGGACAGGCGAAGTGCGTTCCGGACCTTCTGGAACAGAGAGCCCGCAGCCTGAAAGTAAAAATAAAGACACGGGAACATGTGACGGATATTTACCGTGAAAATGGTTCATGGACAGTAAAAACAGAGGGATGGCACTATGAGGGAGACGCGGTGATCCTTGCCTGCGGCTCCGCCGCTTCCTCGGTGGAGGGATCGGACGGAAGCGGATATGCTCTGGCGGAGAGGCTGGGTCATCATATCGTGCCGCTTCTTCCAGCGCTCACCGGACTGAAATGCCGGGGGAAATTTTCCGGATGGGCGGGAGTGCGCACGGAGGGAGAGATCCGTCTTTTTGTGGAAGGCGTTCTTTGCGGTAAGGAAGCGGGAGAGCTTCAGCTCACAGATTACGGCGTTTCCGGTATCCCTGTGTTTCAGCTGAGCAGATACGCGCTCAGCGCTATCCATGAAGGGAAAAAAGCAGAGCTTTTTATCAACTTTCTTCCGGATCGCTCCAAAGAGGAGACAGAAGCCTTTATCGCCGGGAGAAGAAAGATTACCCCTTATCTTTCTGACGGGGATATTCTTTCCGGCCTGTTTCCCGACAGGCTGTGCAGAGTACTGCTGAAACAGAAGGATCTGACAGCGGCGATTCATGAGTTCCCGCTTACCGTTACCGGAAGCAACGGCATGGCGCAGGCGCAGGTGTGCGCGGGAGGAGTGGATACCAGGGAAGTGAACCCGGATACCATGGAATCCCTGATCTGTCCGGGAATATATTTCGCAGGGGAGCTCCTGGATATCGACGGAGCCTGCGGAGGCTATAATCTTCAGTGGGCGTGGTCCAGCGGACGGCTGGCCGGCTGCTGTAGCGTAAAGGAGAAGATATGATCAGAATCACACAACTGAAACTTCCGGTGGATCACACAGAAGAGGATCTCAGACAGCAGATCGCAAGAAAGCTCCGGTGTCACGCGGGGAGTTTTTCCTGGAAGATCGTCCGCCAGTCGCTGGACGCCAGACATAAAGACGATAAAAAATATGTCTATACAGTGGATGTAAGCGTGGAGAATGAGAAGAAAATCCTTCGCAAAGTTCACGATAATAATATTATGTTAATTACAAAGAAGGAATACCATTTTCCATCCGCCGGCGGGAAGGCTCCAAAACATCCGCCTGTGATCGTCGGCAGCGGCCCTGCGGGGCTCTTCTGCGCCTGGTATCTGGCCCGGGTCGGTATGAGACCTGTGGTACTGGAGCGCGGGGAAGAAGCGGACAAAAGGAAGGAGACTGTCGACGCTTTCTGGAAAAACGGCGTTCTGGATCCCGATTCCAACGTACAGTTCGGTGAGGGCGGGGCGGGGACTTTTTCCGACGGGAAGCTTAACACTCTGGTAAAAGATTCATCCGGAAGGAATCATGAAGTGCTGAAGCGCTTCGTCGAGGCCGGCGCTCCGGAGGAAATCCTCTATCAGCAGAAACCTCATCTCGGCACGGATATTCTGATAGAGATCGTCCAGACGCTGCGCCGTCAGATTGAGGAAATGGGCGGAAGCTTCCGTTTCCGCACGAAACTTACGGATCTTATTATCCGGGAATGCCGTCTTGAGGCGGTGGAGGTCAACGGAGAGGAACGTATCCCGGCAGAAATCTGCGTGCTTGCGCCCGGGCACAGCGCCAGGGACACCTTCCGTATGCTGAAAGAACGGGGCGTTTCTATGGAGCCGAAGTCGTTCGCGGTAGGAGTGCGCGTCGAACACCCACAGGAGATGATCGACAGGGCTCTGTACGGTGAAAAAGATCACGATATCCTCGGCGCCGCCAGTTATAAAGTGACACATACCTGCCAGAATGGACGGGGCGTTTATTCGTTCTGTATGTGTCCGGGCGGCTATGTGGTCAACGCGTCTTCCGAAGAGGGGATGCTGGCTGTAAACGGGATGAGCTATCAGGCGCGGGACGGCGAAAACGCTAACAGCGCCCTGATTGTTACTGTATCGCCGGAAGATTTTCCGGAGGAGGGTCCTCTTGGCGGCGTCGCTTTTCAGAGAGAGCTGGAAAAGAAGGCCTGGGAGGCCGGAAAAGGCAAAGTTCCGGTACAGCTTTTTAAGGATTATAAAGAGGACAGGCCAAGCGAAGCTCTCGGGAGCATACGTCCCGCGATAAAAGGCGGATACACCCTTTCCGACGTGCGTTCCATTTTTCCAAAAGCGATCGGAGATTCCATTGAAGAGGGTATTACGGCTTTCGGGAAGAAAATAGAGGGCTTCGACAGAGAGGACGCTCTTTTAAGCGGCGTGGAAAGCCGTACGTCATCCCCGGTGCGCCTGGTAAGAGACCAGAACGGAATGGCGAACGTGGAGGGGATCTATCCCTGCGGAGAGGGCGCGGGATACGCCGGAGGCATTACCTCCGCGGCTATGGACGGGATCCGCACTGCAGAATGGATTTGTGAAAAAAATAAAAATTCCTAGGAGAGAGTGTACATCTCTCTCTTTTTATGTTAAAATTAAGTTTGATTCTTTCCGGGTTCTGCGTAAGAGAGCAGCAGGTGAAAGATATGAAATACACCATCAGTGAAATGCCGGCAGAGGAACGGCCCTATGAGAAATGTATCCGGGAAGGGGAGAGCGCCCTCAGCGACAGCGAACTTCTTGCGGTGATCCTGCGCTGCGGAACACAGGGGATTTCCTCACTGAAACTGGCAAACGATATTCTTAATCAGATGAAGGATTCTTCCTATCCCGGTCTGGCCGGGCTCCTTCACAGCTCCCAGGAGGAGCTGAGGAAGATCAGGGGAGTAGGCAAGGTCAAGGCAGTCCAGCTGAAATGCATCGGAGAGCTTTCCAGAAGGATCGCCAGAGCTTCCGCGAAACCGGCGCTGAGTTTTCATCAGCCGGGATCCATCGCAGCCTACTATATGGAACAGCTCCGTCACCAGGAACAGGAGCTGATGATCTGCATGATGCTGGATAATCAGAATCATCTTCTTTCCGAGAGGATGATCTCCAGGGGAACAGTGAACGCCACTCTGGTAACGCCCCGGGAGATTTATCTGGAAGCCGTCCGGCGCCATGCGGTAAGTCTGATACTGGTCCACAATCATCCGGGAGGCGATCCCGAGCCAAGCAGATGCGACATAGACATAACGCGGAGGATCAGTCAGGCAGGGGAAATACTGGGTATCCGTCTTCTTGATCATATTATTATCGGGGATCAGGCTTTCGTCAGTCTGAACGAGCGGGGGATCATCGGGGAATACCCGGAATAAAGGGGCAGTTATATGCTGTTAAGAAAAACCTATGGAATAGACCTGGGAAGCAGCAGTATCAAAGTTTATTCGTTTCTCAGAAACAAAACATACATCGAAAAGAATATGATTGCGTCCAGGGGGCGCAGGATCATAGCCGTGGGCAATGAAGCATACGAAATGTCGGAAAAAACGCCGGCAGATATCGTGGTCAATTCGCCGATGGCTTTTGGCATGATAGCCAATCTGGAACTTCAGGAGATCACTCTTTACAGCATGATGAAGAAAATCGACCGTTTTCTCGGAATCGGGTCGGACATGTTCTTTTCTGTTCCGCTGGATATGACAGCCGTGGAAAAAAGAGCGTATTATCATGTGGCAAACGGGAACTGGCTTCATCAGAACCGCGTATATATGGTGGAGGCTCCCATTGCGGACGCTCTGGCCATGGGAATCGACCCGGAAAAAGACCAGGGGACCATGCTGGTGAACATAGGCGCCCAGAGCACGCAGTTTTCCATTATCTCCGGCGGCAGGGTGATTATTTCCAGGAAGATACCTGTCGGCGGATATCAGATGAATGAAGCCATTTGCAGTGAAATCCGCAAGAGATATAATCTGCAGATCGGAACACGTACTGCACAGAGGCTGAAACTTTTTATGGGAAGGCTCAGCGACCAGAGGAAAGACGCCCGCAAAGTAGTGGGAATCGACAGTATTTCGGGCCTTCCGCGGGAAGAAGTGATATCCGGATATGTGGTAAATGCGGGAATTATGGACTGCGTTAACCAGATCGCTGCAGAAATGAAAACATTTCTGGAGCGGACTCCTCCCCAGATATCCTATCATATATCCAGGGAAGGGATCCATCTTACCGGAGGAAGCACCAGGCTTCCCTATATTGATAATTATCTTGCAAGTTATACCGGATTTTCCTTTAAACTTTCGGATCTCTACGAAACGTCTTCCGTAAACGGTCTTGAAAAGATCATCCGGGACAGAGATCTGACGCGCCGGTGGGCACAGCCTGTCAAACAGCGTAAATTATGATTTTTAGGGGTACTATTCATGAAAAATCCGAAAAAGAAGTTTCGATTTCATTTTCATTTAAAAAGTAAACATCTTCTCGCCGTCATGACCCTGTTCTGCCTCAGCGCGATCATTGCCACGCTGGCTTCGGGTATCACTTCCGCTCCTCTGAAAGAGGCTGCGGGAATGCTGGTGATTCCTTTTGAGAATTCGCTGAACACCATAGGCGGATGGATGTCTGATGCGAGGGAGAATTTCAGGGATAAGCAGGATCTGATCGACGCCAATGAAGAACTGCAGGCAGCGGTAGATACGCTTACGGAACAGAATAATATTCTTATACAGGATCAGGCCGAACTGGCACGGCTGGAACAGCTTTACGACCTGGATGAAGAATATACAGATTATCCCAAAATCGCCGCCAGGATCATCTCCAAGGATCCCGGTAACTGGTATGATACCTTTATTATTAACAGAGGAAGCAACGACGGTGTTCGTGTGGATAATAATGTTATCGCCGGGAAGGGCCTGGTGGGAATCGTTACGGAGGTCGGATCCACCTGGGCAACCGTGCGCGCCATCATTGACGACAGCAGTAACGTCAGCGCCATGACGGTAAGCACAGACGACAACTGTGTGGTGGAAGGCGATCTGGAACTGATCGATGAAGGAAAGCTGAGGTTCACACAGCTTTACGACCGTGATGACCGCGTTACCACGGGTGAAAGAATCGTCACATCCAGTATCAGCGAAAAATATGTAGAAGGACTTTTTATCGGATATGTGAGCGAAATCGAACTTGATACCAACAATCTTACGAAAACAGGAACAATCGTGACTCCCGTGGACTTCCAGCACCTGAAAGATGTGTTCGTGATCACAGTCAACAAACAGGATTCCATTCAGGGAGAAGGACAGACGGACGTGCCTGAATCCGTGAATACGGAGGAGGCTTCCGACGCACAGGAAGGAGTGGAGGAATGAAAAGCCGGATCGTATTGTTTTTTATGATCATCATATGTTTCCTGCTGCAGACTACAGTGCTCGGAATCATTTCAATCGGCTCTATCACGCCGAATCTGATGCTGATCCTCTGCGTGTCCATGGGGTTGATGAGAGGGCGTAAAAGCGGTTTGTGGACCGGATTTTTCTGCGGTCTTCTTATCGATCTTTTCTACGGCTCTCTTTTCGGATTTTATGCGTTTATTTATATGTATGCGGGATTTTTCAGCGGATATGCTTTCCGTATTTACTATGATGATGATATAAAAGTTCCCATGCTTCTTACTGCAGTCCTGGATCTGTTTTATGGTCTTGCGGTTTATGTCCTCCAGTTTCTGCTCAGAGGAAGAGTGGGGCTTTTTACCTATCTTTACAGGATCATTATTCCGGAAATCGTATATACAGTCATTCTTACGGTGATCGTTTACCGGATCTTCTTTTATGTGAACCGCCATTTTATGACGCCTGTCAGAAAAGAAAGGGAATCTATTTGGGTACTAAAATAAAAAAACTGATCAAAAAAATTCAACTGAAAAGAACGACCATCCTTCTGATCGTTTTCATACTCATGTCTTTTATGCTGATCCGTCAGCTTTTTCAGCTGCAGATCATTCAGGGAGAGAATTATATCAGTGAGTTTCAGAGCAGAACGACCAAGACCCGTGTGCTGAAAAGTACAAGAGGAAACATCTATGACAGAAACGGAACCCTTGTGGCTTCCAACGTTCTCTCTTATTCGCTTACTTTTGAAGATAACGGCAGTTATGAGACCGCTAGGCAGAAAAATCTGACTCTGAACGGCGTGGCTTATAAGGTGCTCAAAATCCTTGCGGCCAATGGAGACAGCCTCACCCATGATTTTCATATTATAGTGGATGAAAACGGCAATTACGCCTTTGATGTGGATGAGGGCTTTACCCTTGACCGTTTCCGGGCGGATATATTCGGATATCCTCTGATTGACGATATGAGCGAGGAGGAGGCCAACGCTACTGCGGAGCAGATGATCAGTCATCTCAGCGGCAGCGACGGATTCTCCATTGTACTTTACGGGGATGACGCCTATACGGCGGAAGAACTGGAAGAATACGGGCTTCCGCAGGAACTCACGAAACAGGAGATCCTGGATATCGCCATTATGCGATATAAGCTGAGTACAAATACTTTCCAGCGGTATATGGCGGTGACTATTGCCACCAATGTCAGCGAACGTACTGTGGCCGCGGTCAGGGAGAACCAGAATGAACTTCAGGGTATTGACGTCCTGGAAGATTCTGTGCGCCAGTATATTGATGATGAAAGCATGGGACCCGTTCTCGGATACACGGGCAGCGCGTCTGCAGAGGAGCTGGAGGAACTGAAAGAATCCAACCCTGATTATTCCAACGACGCCATTATTGGAAAAGCCGGAATCGAACAGTATATGGAGCTGGAACTGCAGGGTACGGACGGTGAGGAAACAGTCACCGTGGACAATCTTGGAAAAGTCCTGAAAATAGATGAGAATACCACGGTCGAGCCGGTTGCGGGGAACGACGTATATCTCTCTATTGACTCCGACTGGCAGTCGGCGATCTATCAGATCCTCAAGCAGAGAGTGGCAGGTATTCTTCTGAACAAGATAGAAGCGGTAAAAGAATTTGATTACGAGGGCGTACAGGACGCCGCACGGATCATTATTCCGATCTATGATGTATATAATGCGCTTGTTTCAAACAGTGTGATCGATATTAACCGTTTTGACGATGAGGATGCTTCGGCGACAGAAAAAAGTCTGTACGACAGATTTCAGCAAAAGCAGCAGGAAGTTTTTGGTACAATAACTAACAGACTGACAGAAGACACTCCTCCTGCGTACAAAAATGAGAGTGAAGAGATGCAGGAATATCTGTCTTACATATGCAATACTGTCCTGAGAGACAGCCTCGGAGTCATATCCAGTGATGCAGTGGATACTTCTGATCCTGTCTATCAGGCATGGACTGTAGATGAGAGCATCAGCCTGAAAGAATATCTTAATTATGCGGCGAGCCAGAACTGGATCGATATTTCTGTGATCTCACCGGAAGGGGAGTATCTGGATTCCGCTGAGATTTATCAGGCGCTGACAGCTTATATCATTGATTATCTCAGGACGGACACTGGATTTTCAAAACTGCTCTATAAATATATGCTGATGAATGATCAGATCACAGGGCGGGAGCTTTGTCTTGTTCTGTACGAGCAGGGGATCCTGTCAAAGGAAGACGAGTCTTATGAAAGACTCGCATCCGGAGATATGAGCGCATATGATTTTATGATCAACAAGATATCTACTCTGGAAATAGAGCCGGCGCAGCTTGCGCTTACCCCCTGTTCTGCTTCAGCAGTCGTTACAGACGTAAAAACAGGAAAAGTTCTTGCATGCGTATCCTATCCCGGATATGACAATAACCGTCTCAGCAACGAAATGGATACGGATTACTACTCAAAACTTGCGCTTGACCAGTCCAGTCCCTTTTTCAATAAAGCCACACAGCAGACAACCGCTCCCGGTTCTACCTTTAAGCTTGTATCTGCGGTTGCCGGAATGATGGAGGGCGTTATTGACGACGGAACTTATATAGAGTGCGGCGGTTCTTTTGATCTGGTGACACCGCCCATCAACTGCTGGAACAGAGCAGGACACGGTTCTCTGGAAATCAGAGGAGCCATCGAACAGTCATGCAACGTATTTTTCAATATGATCGGATATGAGGCCGGTCTTAATGATGAACATGAATTTTCAGAGAACCAGAGTCTGACGATATTGCAGAGATATGCTGCGGCTTTCGGCCTTGACAGGGCTACGGGAATAGAACTGTCGGAAGGAACGCCCCATATTTCTGACGTCAATGCGGTTCCTTCGTATATCGGACAGGGAAATCATCTGTACAGCACCAGTCAGCTTGCTCGCTATGTTACTGCGCTGGCGACTTCAGGAACCGTTTATAATCTGTCACTACTGGATAAAGTTACTGATTCCCAGGGGCAGACTCTCGAAACATATGAACCTTCTGTCGACAGTGAGATGTCTGATGTGCCTGAAAATGTATGGGCTGATATCCATGACGGTATGCAGCGTGTGGTACAGACGCATGCGGAATTCAGCAGTCTGGGTGTGTCTCTTGCCGGCAAGACAGGAACCGCAGAAATCGATTATACGCAGCCGAACCACGGCCTTTTTATCGGCTATGCGCCGGCTGATGATCCACAGTATGCAGTTGCGGTAAGGATTCCCAATTCGTTTTCTTCCGGAAACGCATGTACAACCGCAAATGATATCATAGAATACATTTTCAATCTTGCGGATGAAGATGAAATCCTGACAGGATACGCATCCACAGATGTCAGCAACACATCCAACGACTGATATGCAGTCCTGCTGATATCCGGTAAGACAACAGGAGCAGATACTGAAGAAAATACCAGAAGCATGGAACATATCATTATCAGGAGGATATAAAAACATGGGTGAAGTTATTGTAATAACATCCGGCAAAGGCGGCGTGGGCAAGACGACTACCGCGGCCAATATCGGTACAGGTCTTGCCATGCTTGACAGAAAGACCGTTGTTGTGGATACGGATATCGGACTGCGCAATCTGGACGTGGTTCTGGGTCTGGAGAACAGAATCGTATACAACCTTGTGGATGTGATCAGCGGCAGCTGCCGCCTGAACCAGGCTCTGATCAAAGACAGACGCCATCCGCAGCTGTTTCTGCTTCCTTCGGCCCAGACAAAGGATAAATCTGCTGTATCTCCGGAACAGATGATCAAACTTACAGAGGAACTGAAAGAAGAGTTTGATTATGTCCTGTTGGATTGTCCGGCAGGAATTGAACAGGGATTCCGCAATGCCGTTGCGGGCGCCGAAAGAGCGCTTGTTGTAACCACCCCCGAGGTTTCTGCTATAAGAGACGCTGACCGTATCATCGGTCTTCTCGAGGCGGAAGGCCTGAGAAATATCCAGCTGATCATAAACCGGCTGAGACCTGATATGATTGCCAGAGGGGATATGATGTCTGTAGATGATGTTACAGAAATCCTTTCTGTGGATCTGATCGGGACGATCCCGGACGACGAGCAGATTGTGATAGCCGCCAATCAGGGGGAACCTCTTTCCGGCAAAAAATCACTGGCAGAAGACGAGTACCGCAATATCTGCAGGCGCATTCTCGGCGAGGATATCCCTTTTATGGAAATACGCCAGAAAAAAGGTATGTTCCACCGGCTTGGCGATATTTTCAGAAAGTAGTATATACAGATCAGAAAGCCGGACAGGGGAGGATGCACATTGATGAGTTCTTTAAATGCAAACAACCGGTCCGCCGGATACGCCAGGGACAGAATGAAACTTCTGCTGAATTCCGAACGGATCGGCTGCTCTCCACAGATGATGACAATGCTGAAAAACGACCTGGTTCATACGGTAAAAAAATATCTGTCTGTTGACGAGACTAAGGTGCGCATCAGGATTACGTCAAAGGATTCCCTGGTGCTTCATGCGGACATTCCTGTCCGTTCAGAGAAGGAATAAGATACACTATGATAAAACAGTATAAATTACGATTTTATAATTTCAGACTGATGCTTTTTCTTCTGGCCGTAAGTTCCATTGGAGTGGTGCTTGTTTCGGCGGCCAGGGACGACCTGAAATACAGGCAGCTGGCAGGCGTGATCGTCGGAGTGATCATTATGGTAATACTGTCCCTTATGGATTACTCCTGGATATTGAATTTTCAGTGGATCATGTACGGAGCAAATATTGTTCTTCTGCTTCTTGTCCGTTTTTTCGGAGATACTGCCGGCGGAGCAGCCAGATGGATCGATTTCGGTTTTATCCGCTTTCAGCCTACTGAGTTATCCAAGATAATCATCATTTTGTTTTTTGCCCGTTTTTTTATGGATCATGAAGAGAACCTGAACACTTTGCGGACAATAGCCAAGGCTGCCGGGCTTCTGGCAGTTCCCCTGTTTCTGATCTATGAACAGCCTGATATGAAAAATACGATCATGATCCTGGCTGTATTCTGTGTTCTGATCTATATTGCGGGACTCAGTTATAAAGTTATCGGCGGAGCGCTTCTGATCACGATTCCTCTGATGATAATCTTTCTTATCATTGTGGTCCAGCCAGATCAGAAACTGATCCAGGACTATCAGAGAAACCGTATCATGGCATTTCTCTATCCGGAAAATGAAGAGTATTCGGATAATATAGAGCAGCAGAACAATTCCAAGATGGCTATCGCCTCCGGCGAGCTTATAGGAAAAAAACTTTCAGGAGATGAAGACGTTACTTCTGTAAATGAGGGAAACTTTGTTGCGGAAAATCAGACAGACTTTATTTTTGCAGTAGCGGGAGAAGAGTACGGATTTATCGGATGCACAGTGATCATAGTTCTGCTTACGCTGATATCCGTGGAATGTATCCGGATGAGCCTGCGTGCGAAGGACCTGGCAGGAAAGATCATATGCTGCGGTACGGGCAGTATCGTGGCCTTTCAGAGCTTTCTGAATATCTGCGTAGCAACCGGAATGGGCCCGAACACAGGAACTCCGCTGCCGTTTGTGAGTTATGGTCTGACATCACTGATCAGTCTCTATATCGGAATGGGAATTGTGCTGAATGTCGGTCTGCAGAGCAGCGCCTATAACAAAGAACTTCAGAAGAAATCCATAAATCAGAAAGAGGAATATCTATGAGAAATGAACAGCAGAACAGGAGAAAAGTTTCCAATTCTTCCGGATACAGCAGCAGGTTAGAGTCTTTGCCTCCCCAGGAACTGGAAAGAAGGCGCAGGGCTGCCCGTATCCGTCAGATAAAACGGAAACGCCGCCGCCGTAAGATGATCCTTTCGGCGCTTCTTGTACTGTTCCTGGCAGGAGGAGCCGGGACGGCGCTCTTTTACATCGGCAGAGATTTTCTTGCCGGTCCGGTATGTTCCTACAGTATCAAGCAGGAATTTGCTTCTTACCAGTCTGCTGTGGCAGACGAAAGAGCAGGGCTGTTTGCTGACGGTCTCTGTGTCGTTTCCGGAGACCAGCCGCTGGACTCCGTATCTCTTGAAGAAGATCAGGAAGGTCTGCTTCTTGATCTGAACGATCAGACAGTTATGTATTCCAAGGGCGCCTATGAGAGAGTCTATCCGGCAAGTATCACCAAGATCATGACCGCACTTCTGGCTTTCCAATATGGCAATATGGATGATGTGGTTACGATCACCCAGGAAATCGTAACACTTGAAGAAGGTTCCCAGGTGATCGGATTTGTTCCCGGTGATCAGGTGACCATGGACCAGCTTGTCCACGGACTTCTTGTGTATTCCGGCAACGACGCAGCTTCTGCCATTGCCACGCATATCGGAGGCTCTACAGAAGAATTTGTCAGTATGATGAACAGCTACGCGGCAAAGCTTGGATGTACCGGGACACATTTTACAAATCCCCACGGCCTCCAGGACGAAAATCATTATACGACGCCATACGATATCTATCTGATGCTGAAAGAGGCGTTGAAGTATCCTGAATTTACAGAAATTACCCAGATGAGTTCCTACACGCTCGCCTACAAGAACAGTGAAGGTGCGGATATGAGTGTTTCTCTTATGGCTACAGATCAGTATCTTACAGGAGAATCTACCGCGCCGAAGGGGATCACCATTCTGGGCGGAAAGACAGGTACCACCAGTGACGCCGGCAACTGTCTTGCACTTCTCTGTCAGGACGCATATGGAGAACCCTATATTTCTATTGTTATGGGGGCATCTTCAAAAGAATTACTGTATAAGCAGATGAGTTCTATTTTGCAGAATGTGAATACAGAAGAAAATATCTGAAAAAAAATCCGATTTTTTTCAGAAAAAAACATTGAATTATTTGATAAAATGCACTATAATTGAAACATATTAATTAAGGTTTTTGTTCAAAAGTTATATTAATTAATATTAAATTGTGTCTAAGGAGGAAAACAGGATGGTTGAACTGATTGTAGGAAGGAAAGGCAAGGGCAAAACAAAAGTACTGTTAGACAAAGTAAACGGCGCAATTAAAGAAGTGAATGGCAGCATTGTTTACCTGGACAAAAGCACGAAGCATATGTATGAACTGAATAACAAAGTTCGTCTTATCGATGTATCCGTATATCCTATTAAGAACGCCGATGAATTTGTCGGTT
>NHCFR01400__coassemble_688_pt1 | contig 24717 bp, 19 predicted proteins | sample NHCFR01400__metabat2_high_PE_032 | metagenome-assembled genome bin NHCFR01400 | reverse complement strand
ACTGCAAGTCTTTTCTTGTTCATCATATCCAAGTCTCCTTTTCTTTAAATAAATTTTTTCATGTTGTCCTCGTGTTTCCTTCTCTCCATAAGAGGCTGCTGAACCCACTCATAAGTACAAGAAACACGTATGGCAAAAACACTTCCTTCCCCCTTATCCTCCCCTGACAAAACGGCCAGAGCGACCCTGTATGAAAACAGTACCTTTTTGGGAAAAAAAAGACTTTTTGCTATTCAACTTATAGGTAAAGTATAGCCATTAAGGATATTTTTGTCAATAGATATTTCACAAATTTTTCATGAAAATTACAGGAAATTTAAGGCAAATATTCGTGGTTTTTCCATACAAATTTCATGTTTGCACATTCATTTTAAATCAAATATCTGACAATAATTCTAATTTACATCAGTTATAAACGCAAATCCAACTCTCATTTTGGCAGGATACTGTTCCGTTTTTCATACATCATGGCGATGTCATACACACTCACTGTCTGTATATAGTGTTTGTGTTTATTCCTTACCACAACCAGTGCCTCGTCCAGTGCTTTCTGTCTTTCAGAGTTGATTTTTCTGTTGTGCGGCACCCTGTATACAGACGTTGTTTTTTTCACGCAGGTGAAATCTGTGTGCAGAGAATACCTTACCCAGAGGTCCCAGTCCTCCAGTGCGTCCAGTGTTTCATCCAGTCCGCCGAACTCCTCAAAGAGTTTTTTCTCAAACATGATGGCCTGGATGGGTATATAGTTGTGATGGCACAGGATCACTTTATCGAATTCCTGTGTGTGGACTTCTCTGTACTGTTTTACTGTATACTCGTATGGATCCCTGCTGTGTATCTCCACCGGGGTCTCGAAGGCAAACGCATAGGCCGCCCGGTTTTTTCCTTTTATAAGCTGGGATACCAGCACCTCCACATGGTCGGCGAAGAAGAGATCGTCGTCGTCCAGGAAATTCAGGTATCTTCCGGAGGCTTTCTCCATTCCCAGGTTACCCGCGCGGGACCTTCCCACTTTCTCGCCTGTGGCGAAGTAGCGGATGTTCATATCGCCGAATTCCTCCCGGATCATTTTTCCGGAGATTTCTTCGCCGTCCTCCACGACAACTACTTCCATATTGGGGTAGGTCTGATGACGCAGGCTGATCAGTGTCTCTCTCAGCACCGCCGGCCGGCCGCAGGTACGGACGATAACGGATACTTTCGGTTTTTCTTCCGGGATCTCATTGAAATAGTAGCCGCCCTGCCGGTTCTGGGAGAAATCCCACATAAGAAAACGAGGTTTGAAGTCCTCGCATTTTCCTTTCACTTTTCTGGAACGGAAGTGAGGGATGTTTGCGAAATGGCGGGCGTACTGTTTTAGCAGCATTCTCTTGGAATGGGGAAACGCGCTTGGCACTCCCATGAGGAACCAGAATTTCAGATGCCCTTTCAAAATGTCTTTCAGGGAACCGAATCGGTATCTCAGCATCAGGTTGTTGATGACGCCGTATACATGCTGGTTGGGCTTCACCACTCCCGCTTCTTCATAGGAGTAATGCATGATCACGGATTTCGGCACATAGCGGATTTTGTATCCGAAGGAACGCAGTCTCCAGCTCAGGTCCACATCCTCTCCGTACATGAAGATCCTCTCGTCAAAACCGCCCAGCCGCTCATAGACCTCGCGTCTTATGGCAAAGGCGGCGCCGCTGCTCCACTGTGCTTCCTGTGTCACAGGGTCGTAGATCTTGGGATGTTCGTAGGGGAACTGTCTCAGTTCCCACATCGCCGTATTTTCATCAGACTCTTTTACTGCCTTCATAAGTTCCGAAAGTGTGGTGTCCAGTACCTCTGTGTCTATATTAAAGAAACACACGATATCGGAACTGCTATTTCGGAAGCCCAGGTTATTCCCTCTTCCGAATCCCAGGTTCTCCCCGGATTCAATGATCTGGAATCCCCCGAGGTTTCCTTCCAGTTTTGCTTTTGCCTGACGGAGTTTCTCTACAGTATTGTCTGTGGAAGCGTTATCCACCACATACACGTTTATTTCTTTCAGGTTGAAGTCTGTGGACCGCAGCAGTGAAGAAAAGCAGCGGTCGATCCATTTTTCCGAGTTGTATGCCACATATATGATATCCATAGTGTTCTTCACTTTCCCTTTATTTTCTCTCTCAGATATTTTACGGGGTGTCTCCAGTGAAGGAGCAGCGCCTTGTAAGGTTCTTTGAGAAGACGAAGATCATCTTCCAGTTTGGCGATGTATTCCTTCTGCTGCTGTATGCTGTTCTCCAGCTGCTGCTCAAAGGCTTCCGCCTCTGCTTTCATCTGCAGGATCTGCCGTTCTTTCTCATGAGCGTAACGGTTCAGCTCGTAGTACATCTGATCCTCGAAGATCGTCAGTCCGGCTGTGTTTATCTCATTTTTCTGAGGAACATTGGAGCAGACCGCGATCACATAACGGCTCTCCTCCTGTGTCTTTCCTTTCTTATTGTATACATTAAGGTTTTCGTCTTCTCTGGTTATGAAATATCCCAGATTGGGATACTGGCAGTAATATTCCATATGGGAGAACCGGCTTCCCAGAAATTCCTGGAATTCTTTTACATAAAACTCTTTAACATGGAAGGGGTTCTCTCCCTCCACCAGATCGGTGTATACCGCCTTGTTTGGCGTGGACATGATCAGTGTTCCTTCCGGCTTCAGCACGCGGCATATTTCTTCCAGGAATTTTTTCTGGATCTCTTCTCCCACATGCTCTATGGTCTCGAAGGAGACCACCACGTCAAGGGTATGATCCTCGAAAGGAAGTTCTTCGATGCTTCCCTTTAAATAGGAAAGTTTTTTGTTTCCATATTTATGGTTTGCGTTCTCCACAGCTTCTTTATCAATGTCAAGGCCGGTAACTTCTTCCGCCTCTTCAGCCAGAAGGCTGCTGCCGTACCCCTCGCCGCAGGCCGCGTCCAGGACTTTTTTCCCTTTTACCAGCTGGGCCGCCAGACGATATCTCTGATAATGCTCCGCCGCCATTTCTCCCCTGCATTCCTGAGGCAGGAATCTTTCTCCTGTATATTCTCCGCTCACGGTTTCTCCTCTCCGACTATTTCAATCTGGTTCCGGTCAAACTGCCGGGCCTGTATCTCGCTTGGTATCTCTATATAGGAAGAATTATATCCTTCATTATATATGGTCACTTCCAGAGCGCCGTGGAGCCAGGTGAGCATGATGTGTCTCTCCTGGGTTCCCTGGGCAAGCGCCGCGCTCACCACATAGGTGCCTTTCATGATCCTGGGCAGCCGGTATTTGAAGACAATCTCTGTAACCTGTCCTTTCACGCCCTTCCATGTCTGTCCCTGGTTTATATAGTTATTGATGTCATAGATGGGAAGGCCTTTATTGTTCTCAAAAACAAATCCCGCGATCAGGCGATCCATATCCTCGAAGAACTCGATCACCATATGGAATTCATATTCGTTCTCCACAAGCATATCTGTGGTTACAGCGCCTCTGTTGTCCGTGATAAAGCAGCTGCGGAAGCGGAAGCTCTCTGACACCAGCTTGCTGCTCTTATAATGAAGAGCGGGAAATACCGCCTTTCCTTTCGGATAAACCGGCGTCATTCTCTCTTCATCTACAGATTGCATGGTTACGCCTTCGTTCATGGATTTCCGTTTTTCATCCATGTACATATCGCAGACAAGATCGCAGTCTCCGAATTTTTTCTGCGTACCGTGGTCGATCCACAGCGCCCGGGAACACATCTGGCGCACGCTGGCGATATCGTGGGAAACGAAGAGGATCGTCACGCCCTTCGCCTTCAGTTCCTCGAATTTCCGGAAGCACTTATTCTGAAAAAAAAGATCTCCCACACTGAGGGCCTCGTCCACGATCAGGATGTCCGGCTCCACGTTGATGGCCACGGCGAAAGCCAGCCTTGCGAACATTCCGCTGGAATAGGTCTTCACCGGCTGGTTCAGGAACTCTCCGATATCCGCGAAATCAATGATGGCCTGCACCCTCTCATCCATCTGCTTTCTGGTAAATCCCATGATCCTTCCGTTCAGATAGATGTTCTGAAGTCCTGTATATTCCTGATTAAAACCAGCCCCCAGTTCCAGAAGTGCGGCGATCTTTCCGTTCACCTGCACCTCTCCCGCCGTAGGCGGCAGCACTCCCGTGATGATCTTAAGAAGAGTGGACTTGCCGGCCCCGTTGGTTCCGATGATGCCCACAGTTTCTCCTTTTTTCACATCTATGGTGATGCCGTCCAGCGCCCGGAAGGCCCTGCTGTATTTCTTCCCGGTAATGCTGAATACCTCCCGCACCCGGTCCAGAGGGCTGTCGTACAGCCTGTATTCTTTTTTCAGATCTTTGATTTTGATCATTGTATCGTTGTTCATCGCCGGTCCCTCTTACAGCACATCCGCAAAGTGCATTTTCATTTTGCGGAATACTTTTCTGCCTGCCAGCAGGAAGATCAGAGCCACTGCCCAGTAGTAAATCCCCATTTTCCAGTTTTCCCAGAAAAACGCCTTATAAACAAAAGCGTCCCTGTATCCTGCAACCACATAGTAAAAGGGGTTCAGCACCAGGATCCTGCGGATCGTCTCAGACATGATGTTGAAATTCCACACAATTGGCGTCAGCCAGAATATCACCTGCATTACGATGTTCACGATCTGCAGAAGATCCCGGAAGAAGGGATACAGCGCCGCCGTGCAGTATCCGATCCCGGTGAGCAGCACCATCATATAAAGCATATAATAGGGAAGCTGCAGGTAATATACGTCCGGATAATATCCGAAGCAGGCAAAAAAGATCACAGTAAATACCGCCAGGAAGATCTGCACCAGAAAGCAGGATACGATCCTGGTAAGCGGCAGGATATCAATATTAAAAAGGACTTTTTTCACAAGGTAACTGTATTCCGCAAGGCTTGGAGTCACTCCTGTCACCGCCTCGCTGATAAAAAACCAGGGGATGATCCCCGCCACCAGCCAGAGCACGAACGGATAGTTCTCCACAGGCTGGGAGTGGAATCCTACCTGAAAGATGAACCAGTAGATGACAATCGTCATCAGAGGCTGTACGAAAGCCCAGGTTACGCCCATCAGTGAACCGGCGTATTTATTCCGGAAATCGTCTATGGAAAACTGGACCAGGAACTGCCAGTCTATTTTCTCTTTTCTGTTAAACATAAATCAGCCTCCGGTGATCATTGTATGATATATCTGCGCCGCCTCCGCAGTTCTCTCAAGCATGAACTTTAATCTTTTTTTCTCACTGCGGAAGGTTTTCACAGTTGCCGCCCCGCTTTCATGAAGTACTTTAAGAGACGGGTCGAAGACAGTATGGTATCCTTTTTTCCGGCAGCGGTATGCCAGAATATATTCCTCATAAAAGAACTTCGTCTCGGGATCGAAGGCCAGCTCTTCCCTTTTCACAAACTCCGGGGTGAATATCAGGCAGGCGCCAAAAGGAACGATATCTTTCTGCACCTCCCGGCAAAATCCTTCCCCGGCCTTCTTCCGGCGCAGCTTCTCTTCCTCTTTTTTCAGTTTTTTAAGGATAACAGGCCAGGCAACAGGATATAGCCTGAGCGCCATGCGGTTCATGCGCACGGTGTACGCCGCCTCTTCCGCCGTCCGTATCCTGGTGTCCAACGGGTTCTGATGCTCTCCTGTACCGGCCCGCACAACGTCCGGCCCCAGCACATGGCAGGGATTCTCCCGGAAGCTTCTCTCCATCCGGCCGACGAAATCCTCCTGGGTAAATTCTATATCGTTGTTCAGTACAATAATAAAGGACGCCTGAAGTTTTTCCCTTGCGAACCGGTATCCCAGATTATTTGCCTGGGAAAATCCTCCGCCGCTTCTGACTTTAAGGACGGTGATCCTGGAATTATCCCTGTAGGCTTCCTCCAGCTTCCGGCGCTCGTCCTCTGTTTTCTCAATGTCATTGTCCACAATTATGATGCGGATCCGTTCCTGATCCTTCATCTTCAGGACAGAGCGCACACAGGCGTCTGTAGTCTCTCTGTCTCCGTAATGCAGGATCACAAAACCTGCCGTTCCCATAGGTTCCTCTCCTGTTCCATTTCCGTTCTTTTCAGCCGCCGGCGCGGCAGAAATCCGAAACCGCCGTCTGTCAAACCCTGCGTCTCTGGCTCATCAGCCGGCCGACCGGATAAATCGCCCTTGTCCTCACCAGAAGGATCAGAATCTTCACCGCCGCTTTCTGGACAAAGGGAATATCCAGCGGCGCGGTGAAACGGGCTTTTCTGTTTTTGTAATATTGGGGAAAATAAGTGTCTAGGATCCGGATGATATAATCACACAGCTCCTTCATCTTATCTTTGGACGCTCCCGGCGCCAGCTGAAAGAAACAGGTGGACAGGATCCTTAAAACAAACAGTTCACAGAATTCCGGACTGTTGGAAATCCCGGTCTCTCTTATTCTCCCTATGGCGTCTTCCAGGGCGGCGTAGGGAAGCCGGTAGTTTTTCAGTCCCCGGAAATTATGCACTGCCGAGGAAGGATGCTGGACATAATAATATCCCGCCTCGGATATCGTGGCTATTTTATCACATACAGCGCTGAAAAACAAGGAAACCGGCATGTCTTCGCCCCTCTCCCCGGAGCGGAAACGGATATGATGTTTTTCCCACAGGCTGCGCCTGTAGAAGTGGGAACAGACTGCAGATATCCGGAATGTCCACTCCTCTTTTTCAAAACGCCGGTACTCTCCGGGCACGATCCGGCTGAGAAACTTGCCTTCCTCATCCACACAGGTCAGGCCGCAGATGAGCATTTCTGCGTTTTTCTTCTCTGCCGCTGCGTGAAGCCGGCTGATATAATCTCTGCCGATATAGTCGTCCCCGTCCACGAAGGTGAGGTACTTTCCCCGCGCCATGTCAAGAGCCCGGTTTCTGGCCGCCGCCACTCCCCGGTTCTCCTGGCTGATGTAGACAATACGGCTGTCCCCTGCCGCCAGACGCTCCAGTATTTCCCCGCTCCTGTCCGTGCTCCCGTCATTGACCACAAGAATCTCCAGATCCCGGAAGGTCTGCCCCGTCACAGAACAGATACATTTTTCCACGAATTTTTCACTGTTGTAAACCGGTATGATCACCGATACTTCCGGCATAGTTTTCTCCTTTTCCCCGTCCCCGTGCAGGAAGGCCGCTACAGTTGATTTGATTTCTCTGATTTCTGATAAAAATGCTCGATCAGTCCGGCCGCCCATGCAGGCCAGAATTTCCGCAGTACCTGAAGGTCTTCCGCCCGGCGCTCTTTCGCCGCCAGAAGGCCGGATGTAGTGGAATCCTCATGAATGCGATGCTCCATGCCCGGGCGGGAAATATACACGAACCCGCCTCTTCTTTTGGAGATCTCCTCCCATGCCTGCCAGTCTATGTTGCTCTTCATATTATTGCGAAAAGCAAAACCGGGCAGGTTCTTTTTCACAAATGTCACGGACGGACACCCTATGGCGTTCCCCATAGACAGGATCCGCCTGCGGACAAACCGGCTCTTCTGAAACAGCGGAAAACGCAGAGGAAACAGCATCAGCCGCTTGATCTTCAGGAGGCGGTTGGAAGATATGATCCTGCCCCTGCGCAATTCATTATAGTCCGTGAACGCAATCAGAGGATGTCGGCAGCGGTTCAGCGCTGACAGTACATCCTCTGTATAATTTTCACAGTATCTGTCGTCCTGGTGAGCCAGTGTCACCAGCGGCGTTTCCGCGCTCCGGTATGCAAAATTCCAGTCTCCTGCCAGGCCTTTTTCCCCGTTATTGATATGCAGGGTCAGGCCGTATTTCTCCGCAGTCCCGATAATACGGGCGTTGGGCGTGGAAGTGGCGATCAGGATCCGGCTCTTTACATTCTGGTCAAGAAGAGAACGGACGCACTCTTCCAGATAAGGGCTCTCCCCGTATGCGCAGACGACGAAGGTATGATCCCTGCCGCTGTATGACTTCACTGTGTTCTTCTTCATATATTGTTTCCCCTTATTCACTCCGGCGCCGGTCACTTTTCTCTTTTTCCCCATCCTTATGATCCTCTTCCGGATTTTTGAAGTTCTTTCCGTCCCGGTTCTGCATTTTCTCGGCCAGATCATCCAGAATCTCTTCATTCTGATCAAGGCGTTTTTCCGCAGCGCTGGAACGGAGGGCAACCTCCGCGGAAAGGACCGATATCTTCTCCTCCAGCTGGGACACTACCAGGGACAGAGTAAATACTTTTTCCAGAAGGAGAAAAATGATCACCAGGAAAATAAAGTTGGCCGGCGAAATGATCCCCAGCCGCTCTGTCAGCCAGTAACACGCCTCCGGAAAAATCCCCAGAACCGCAAGAATCACTGCGAAGACCACCCAGAAAATAGCGTCCTGCATTTTTACCTGCAGCTTTCGTATCTTGTAACAGATCCAGCCCCCTGTGGCCAGAGCCGCAAAAAAAAGCAGGATCCGCAGAATATCCGACATATATCCATTCCTCCTTATCTGCGTTTGCGGAACCACTGGAACAGAAGGATGGAAAACATCATCTTCATCATATACCAGACGGAACCCCTGAAATCCAGATAGCTTACTCCGGTGGTCCGCTCATACATCTTCACCTGGACCTCCCGGATCTTTACCCCGCAGTTGAGAAGATACGCCAGCGTGTCCGGCTCAGGACTGTAGTGGATGTCGTATCCGAAACGCTTGATCATTTTTTTGTTAAAAAGGCGCATACCCGACGTCACGTCGCCGATATATTTCCCGCCTGTAGTAAGCCAGATAGCCGCCGTGATGATCTGGCTGCCGATCATCCGGGAATTCACCGGCTTGCGCTCGGTTTTGAAACGGGAGCCGATAACAATGTCGCAGTCTGTCTCCTCCATCTCCCTGATCATGGATTCAATGTACCGTGGATCGTGCTGGCCGTCGCCGTCCAGCTGCAGGACATAATCATAACCGTAGTAATTGGCGTAACGCATCCCGCTTTTGATCGCTCCGGAAAGTCCCGTATTCACCGGAAGATCCATAAAATTGAAATGCCGTCTGGCACAGATCTTCCTGGTGTCGTCCGTGGACCCGTCGTTGATGATCACATAATCATACTGCGGATAGTTTTCTGTTAAATTGTCCACAACCTGCTCTATACAGCCCGCCTCATTATAAGCCGGGATGATAATCAGTATCTTCAATCTTTTCTCCTTTTAATTCTGTTTCCGCTCTCCCGTCAGGCCTGTCCGATCATAGCCGCAAGCTGCAGGATAAGAAGAATTTCCGTTACCGTCATCGTCATCCATACAGCGCCCGCCTGATTCCTGCGCACATACACCATCCTGTTGGCGGTAAGAAAGACAAGAAGGGGAGCCAGCGGCAGGAAATATCTTCCCTGAAGCCCCTGGATATAATCAGAACTCATCTTCGTATAACCCACCAGCATGGACATCATGATAAAGGCTGCGGAAACCACACAGACCGCGGCTGTCAGAATCCTGCTCTTCGCGCCGCCTTCATACCGGTCTCCCTCCAGATTTACCAGAAGGAGCAGGCAGATCAGGAAGATCAGCTCGAAAATCCAGTTCATACGGAAGTCCAGCCAGGACAGCACGCCGCCCAGAAGCCCCTGCAGAAGAAACGCACCTTGTTCCATAACCGTATTCCAGTACAGATAGACGATCTGCAGAGGATGCTTAAGAAGCCAGGGGATCGTATACATCGAATCCTCCCCGCCCTGTCCACCGCTTTCCATGAAGGTACGGAATACCGGCATGAACCTGACTGCCGCCGCCACGGCCAGCAGAACAGCTGCGCACAGAATAATTCCTGCATAAAAGAATAATTTTTTACGGTTCTGCTTTTTCAGGATATCTCCTTTTACAAAAACCGGAACCAGAAGAAGCAAAAGAGGAAGATAAACTCCTCCTTTTGCCACTGCGGCAAATACGGCCAGTACCGCCGCCAGCAGCAACTCCCGCTTTTTCTTCTGTTTTTCACGACCCATGCGGAAGCACAGCGCGAGAAAAACCATCAGGGCTCCGTTCACCACTGCGTCGTATGAAGCGGAGGCTCCCTGCTGCAGGGTGATGGGAAGCAGGGCTGTCATTGCCAGTACATTTTTACCGAAAGGGATCATACGGACAGCCGCCCATGCAAGAAGAACAAAGCATATAAGATTAAAAACTCTGGCCATCTGCAGTGTAAACATAGCCGAAAGTCCCAGAAGTCTTCCCAGACTGATCCCCAGCGCGGAAGGTATATAAACGATCCCGGGTACCAGATTCGTAGAGTCCACATAACCGACTTCCATCAGTTCCGTATCCTCTGCTCTGTGAAACGTATCTGTCATAAGCTGAAAGTAGGAATTGCTTTCCAGTCCGTTGGCCAGCATATCGCTCATTTCCACATCGCATCTGCGCTTGTAGATCGTGCCCGGATTCCCTGTATCTTCCACAAAAAGAATTTTGTTGGAATATTTATAAGCCGTATCCAGATGGCCCGGTTCATCCGGCACTCCGCCAACAGTGATCACACACTGCAGGATCAGGCCCAGAAACAGAGCCATCGGCAGGAAAAACTTCTCCACTCTCATCCGCCGGACGATCAGCATCCAGTAACAGAGCGCCGCAAAAAGAAGCAAACCGGCGCACAGCAGTACATACAGAACCGTCAGACAGTTACTGTTTCCGTAACGCAGGGTATAGATCACATTTGTGCCGTCTCCCTCTACTCCGTTAAAAGCGCTGACGATCACATCCTTACGGTCCGCTGTAAGATGCAGCTCTGCCGCGCCGGCGTTCAGAAGGCGCCAGGTAAGGATCATATTTTTCCCCTCAGAATCCTGAAGCGGTTCTTCCAGCCTGAACTCGGTCCGCCCCCCTGTTCTGGCGTCCAGAACAGCTCTCACGGAACTTTCTTTTTCAAAATATATTTTGTCTGTATCAGCATCGGTAAGTGTCATTACCAGTTCTGCGTCATCAGCTATATTTCTCCCCCAAAGCTCAACACTAAAGCTTCGAAGCTCCGGAACTTTACAGGAAAACGCTTCCGAAAATGCGGGAAGCTCTTCCGACAGGACCACTTCAAAAGTATCTTTGTGTTCTGTCATCATGGTGTATTCCACCGGCCGGCGCAGACCGTCCCGAAGCTGCGATTTATATACAAGCGCACAGACGGCAGACAGCAGAAGGATCAGAATAATTCCCGGATACAGCAGTTTTCTATTGGCTCTTTTTTCCATATTTCTCCACGATCTCCACCAGTTCCCGTGCCCTTGTCTCAAAGGAAAACTTCTCTCTGATCATCGGCCACTGAGCCGCTGCCCTGGCTCTTATCTCGTCATAATTATTCTCCAGTGTCTCAATACACTTATCAAAGTCTTCCTTCGTGTTATAATAAAGAACCGCGTCGGGGAAAATCTCCTGCAGTTCGTCACAGCAGTCCGAGATCACGGGAAGTCCGCAGGCCAGAGCGTCAAAGATACGGTTATTGACAAAATGACAGTCCAGCATATCCTTCCAGTGGTCGTTGAGAGTGGCTTTTGAAGACCGGTAAATATCCGGTATCTTCTCGTTTTCTATCTCTGAATCCTGAATAAGATCCATATTATCTGCCAGGATCGTTGTCCATCCGCCTCCCCAGATCTTCAGCGGAAGTTTATCTGCCGCGGCCCATACCACACAGCGGCGGGCCACGCCTCTGGAGTTTCCTATAAAGATATAGTCATTCTCATAAGTCTCCGGCTGTTTTTCAGCAGGATAAAAAAGCTCCGTATCCGTACACTGCAGAAGGGGAAACACCGGCACTTTTACCTTGGGAGCAATTTCCTCCGCATACCGGCGGGAACAGATGCATACCACATCATAAAGCTCGTACTCCTCCGGCGTTACCATCTCCGGATGGCTGATATTCCACATTATATACAGACACTTGCTGTTACGCCGGTCAGGTCGGTAAAAATGACAGCCTCTGAGCGCAACGACCACATCTGCATTCTCCTCGCAGTCCCAGTCTTCCCTGGTATCGACAATGGTATAAATCCCCTGTCGGTCAAGATAGCGCTTCAGAGACAAGGCGTAGGCGTAATCTCCCCAGCGGACTTTCACCGGTCCTTCCGGCGCCGGACACTTGAGGACCCATACGGGACGGTCCCCGGCGTTTCTGGCAATTTCAGAAGCGCGCTTGCCCCAGTCGTCACGGCGTTGAAGCTCCTGATCGATATATTTTTTCAACTCTTCAATAGCTTTTATCTGATCCCGGCTGTTCTGACGCATCTCCTGACGCAGATCCTCAAGGAGCTTCCCCTGGCGTTTATCAGCCCGCTTTACGTCCTTATCAAGCTCCTTGAAACGGTTGTTCAGATCCTTAAAGCGGTTATTCAGTGCATTCAGTTTATTGTCCAGATATGTTCTGCCAACTGGTATGAATTTTCTTAATTTATTCTTGACGGCAGTCCAGATAAACATAATATCTCCTTTGGCGGGCGGGTAATATCTGCCCATTTTCATATTTATCATTATATCCAATGCACCTGTATAATGCAATCCCCTAAAAAATGGGCGCACTGTACAGTACGCCCATTTCCGGCTCATTTTTCAGCCGTTTCACTTTCATTTAAACATCCCCGTCTGATATAGTTCAACCCGTCCCGCATTCTCAGATACTTCGCATATTTCCTCTCACAGGCTGCGGCTGCTTCTTTCTCCGGCAGATATCTGCATTCAATATTTACATTACCATCTGAAATCTGTTCCAGAGAAGATATGCTCCCGCCTTTATATGCTGCCAGAAGAGCGATACCAAAAGCCGGCCCGATAGTTCCTCCCACTTTCTCGATGGGAATATCCAGAACATTAGCCATCGTCTGAAGCCAGACAGGACTCCGGGAACCTCCTCCCACCACCTTGACGCTTCCAAAGCGTTCCAGAGGAAGTTTCATTTTTTCAGCCAGTTCCCGGAATGCAAAACACAGGCCTTCCACCACCGCATAAAACATATCCTCCTGTGTCGTTGACAGACTGATGCCTGTAAAAGCTCCGCGAAGTTCCGGGTCTGCATAAATTGTTTTATCTCCGTCAAGATGAGGATAAAACATCAGCTCATTCCCGGCCGCCTGATTTACGTTCAGTGCTTTATTTAGTTTTCCGAAACCTTTCATATCCATGATCGTCCTGTTCCACCAGTCAAAAGTGTTCCCATTGCACTGAACGACCCCCTGTACCAGGAAGAAAAATTTCTCATCGTCAAAAGAGAACAAAATCTTTTTCCCTTTTGTCTGAAATTCCGGTCTTTCCAAAGGCATCATAAAAACCCCCGAAGTACCGAGCGATATCACCGGATAGCCCCGTCCCAGACAGCCGGTAGAAATTGCCGTCGCCGGATTATCTCCGGTTCCTACGATTACCTCTACATCTGGAGAGATCCCCAGCTTTTCAGCTATCTCCGGCAGGACTTTTCCTGCCGTCTGAGCACTTCCTCTTATTTCCGGATATACCTCGCTGCTCAGTCCGATCAGTTCCCGTATCTCCTCCGACCATTTTCTTTCGCTGATTCTATACAGGCAGGAAGTAGAGGCTTCGCAGTAATCGGTCACCTGGCTGCCGGTAAGACAGTGTACCAGGTAGTCCGGTCCGATTAAAAACTTTCTCATTTTTTTAAGATTTTCGGGTTCATTTTTTTTCAGCCAGTATAAATTTGCTGCCGGACTTCCTGTTGAAACAGTCCTGGAAAGATAATCTCCCTCCGGGAATTGTCGTATAATTTCTTTCAGTTCCGGCATAATATCTTTTGTACGGGTATCATTCCACATCATTGCCGGACGCAAAGGCTTCCCATTTTCTCCCAGTACTACCAGAGTGTGCATCTGCCCGGTCACCCCGATTCCTCTCAGCGCATCTCTGTTCCGGCCATCCATAATCTTTTCCATTCCCGTCTGCATGGCCTGAAACCATATTTCCGGATCGATCTCACTCCAGCCGTTCTGTGTCTGTTCCGCCTGATATTCTTCTGAAATCTGGCAGAGGATATTTTTTTCAGAATCTGTCAGGACCATTTTCATAGAAGACGTCCCTAAGTCAATTCCCAAATATGTACATTCCACACTAACACCACCTACAGAAGAAATTCAGTGTTCATTGATCATCGTAACCAGCTCCTGCGCCTTTCTTTCTACTGCTTCCACAGCCTCCAGGCTTAGATGAATCACATCGTACTCGTTGTGGTTGCTTTCATATGCCGCTCCGAATGTTCTGATAAACTCTCTCCTCAGATCTGAGCCATAATTAATCTTGATCAGGCCATGCTTTTTCGCTTCCCAGATCACTTCTTTTGGAATTCCCGAGCCTCCGTGAAGAACCAGCGGCACTCTGCTCACCTGATTGATTTTTTCCAAAAGAGGAATATCAATCTTCGGATCGAGGCACAGACCGTGCACGTTTCCAACAGAAACAGCCAGGGTATCGCATCCTGTACGCTCCACAAAATCCGCCACCATATCCGGGTCTGTCTTGCATTCCGCCTCGTTTACAATGTCTTCTTCTTTGCCCTGCAGAGCTCCCAGCTCCGCTTCCACCGGTATTCCGTAGAAATGACAATAATCCGCTGCTCTCCGGCATTCTTTTACATTCTCTTCAAAAGGAAGATGAGATGCATCTATCATAATAGAAGTAAATCCGGCATCAATGCATGCTTTTACATCTTCAAAAGATTTTCCATGGTCCAGATGGAGTCCTATGGGAATATCTGATTTTTTCACAGCGTCCGCCGCTATTTCCGCGATCGTATAAGGATCGGACAGGCGAAGGTTGTTGGAAGATATCTGGATATACCCCGGAAGCTCCGCCTTCATCAGGCCATTGGCAATCCCGTATGTCATCTCCAGATTTGTCGTATTAAACGCGGGCAGAACATAATGATATCTTTTTGCATATTCCATTAATTTAAATCCGTTTACAAGTTTCATGATTTTGTCCTCCATTTATTTATAAGCTGCCGTTCTGTCTCTGCTACTTTACTTAAAAGCGTGCATTGCCTCATACAACGCTTTGTATCTCCGGAATTTATCCATGTAATAACGGTGCATTTCTTTATCCGGAACGTACCGTTTTTTTATTCTGACCGCCCGCTGTATTCCTTCTTCCAGGGAAGAATATGCACCTGTCCCGGCAGCGGCCATAAGCATACACCCCATGGTCCCCGCTTCCGCATTGGCCAGTGCGCAGACTTCCATTCCAAACACATCAGCCCTGATCTGCAGAGTCAGTTCCGACGCCGCACCGCCTCCGGTCGCCGCAATACATTTCATTTCCGTCCCCAGATCCCTCATCCGTTCATAGGCAAGATATGACTGAAAGGCAAAGCTTTCCAGAACAGCACGGTACAATTCTTCCAAAGTGGTGTGGATTGTCAGGCCTGCAATAGTCCCCCGGGCATCCATGGAGAGATCCGGATTGCCCGCAGAGCCAAACTGGGGAAGGATCAGTATATCCGTTCTGATATCCCGGACTCTCTCATCCATATAGGCAAAGAAATTCCTGTTCTGCTCTGTACTCTCCCTGTCAGTTTCCCGGAAAATCGTTTCTCTCGCCCAGTTTTTCAGCGCCCCGCAGGTGGTCACTTCTATGCTGGAAAGATATGTCCCCGGCAAAACATATGGAATGCACGGAAAATCATTCTCCAGCATCTGCGGGGTCGTTTTCCATCCCGGAAGCATCACAAACATAAATTCACAGGTCCCCATCCCGCATTCACCGTCAGACGGGCCTGCGAGTCCACTTCCCAGCGCCGCACATGTCTGATCATGTCCTCCTGCCACCAGTTTCATATCTTTATTCAGTCCAAGTTCCTCTGCAACTTCCGGCAAAATCGTTCCGATTACCGTACATGGTTTTACCGGTTCCGACATCTGCTCCCGTCTGATCCCGGCAAAGCCAAGCAGCTCTTCTGACCACTGGAACTTCCGGATATCAAAAGCCATACTCCTGGCTGCCGAGGAATAGCTGACCATTCTCTTTCCGGTGAGCATATAACCTACAAAATCCTCATAATACAGTATTGCTTTTGCTTTCTTTATCACATCGGTATTTCTGTTCAGCCACATATATTTCGGAAGGCCGTAAAGTTCATTGGGCGGAAGACCGGTTATCTCAAAGATCCTGTCCGCACCCAGAAGTCTGATAATCTCTTCTGTTTCTCCAATCCCCCGGCAGTCCCCGGTAAGCATGGATTTCGCCAGGGGCCGGTTATTCTCATCAAGGCACACAACTGATTCGCCCAGACTTGTCACTGCCATTGCCTCGATTTTTTCGGGACAGCCTGCCCCTGTCTCCCGGAGAACTTCCTTTACATTTTTTAATACGATATCCGGATCCAGTTCCCGATATCCTCCTGTTCCTTCTTCCTGATATCTGCGTTCCGACTGGAAGATCACATTTCCATCCAGGTCATATACCAGCATCTTACAGCCGCTGGTCCCCACATCCATTCCTGCAAAAGCCATGTTTTACCTCACTCTTTGGATCTGCTCTTTCTGACAACATCAATAATAACTGCAGCCAGAATAATGATTCCTTTAAATACTTCCTGCCAGAAGGAATTGATTCCCATCAGGTTCAAACCATTAGTAATCACACCGATGATAAGAATACCGATAAAAGTTCCTCCTACGGTTCCCACACCGCCGGACATACTTGTTCCGCCGATCACCACTGCCGCGATAGCATCCATCTCAAATCCGCTGCCCAGAGTCGCTGCCGCAGAGCCGAGCCTTGCGGACCAGATCAGACCGCCCAGACCACAGAAGAGACCTATCAGCACATATGGAAGCATATTGTATTTTTTTACGTTAACTCCGGAATACTGAGCTGCCAGTTTGTTTCCGCCGAGAGCATAAATATAATATCCAAATCGGGTGCGGTTCAGAAGGAACCATGTGAAAACAAGCACTACCGCAGCATAAATGATAATGACAGAAACTCCTCCGACAGAGGTGTTTCCAATGGAAGTATAGGCATCGTTTCTTACACGGATGGTAACTCCGCCGGAAATGATTTCTGTCAGACCTCTGCCTATACTCTGGGTTGCCAGTGTCGCCACAAAAGCGGGAACTTTAAGATAAGAAATGGCAACACCGTTAACGATACCTACCAGCGCACCTACACCGAGACAGATCACTACGGTAAGTCCTACCGGCAGTCCTGCATTTGTTATCATATATGCCCCGATAATACCGGAAAGTCCTACGGTGGAACCCACAGAAATATCAATCTCGCCCAAAAGGATCGCCATCAGCATACCGCAGCTTATAATCGCGTTTACTGCATTAGATCTCAACAGGTTCAAAAGGTTTGACGCGGTCAGAAATCTTGGCGTGGAAACAGAAATAATAACCACCAAAAGAATCAGACCGATAATTGTACCTATATTTCTTCTGAAAAAAGCTATGCCGGGGATTGATCCCGCACTTTTTTTATTCATGTCCAGACCTCCTGATCATTTTATATATTTTCGATTATTCACTTTTTGTAGCAAGCGCCATCATCGCTTCCTGGGAAAATTCCGTCTCGTTGATTTCTCCGGTTATTTTCCCCTCGCACATTACATAACATCTGTTGCACATGTTAATTATTTCCGGAAGTTCCGATGATATCATAATGATACATGCCCCTCTCGCCGCAAGCCCGTCAATAATCGAATAAATTTCCGCCTTGGCGCCCACATCGATTCCTCTTGTAGGCTCATCGAGGATAATAACCTTGGGATTTTTTGCCAGCCATTTGCTAAGCACAATCTTCTGCTGATTGCCGCCGCTTAAGTTTCCCGCCAGCTGTCTGGGAGATGTGATTTTAATGGAGAATTTTTTTCTGTAATCCTCCACCATATTATTCCATTCTTTATCCCGAACATGAATTCCATTTACAAAATCCGACAGGCATACAAGACCCATATTAAATTTCACATCATTTTTCAGAATCAGTCCTTCGCCCCGGCGGTCTTCGGAAACATAGGCAATTCCATTCCGGATTGCATCCTGAGGACTTCTGATATCCACCGGCCTGCCGTCCAGAAAGATCTCGCCTCCGCTTTTTGGATAGGCGCCGAACACAGTTTTCATCAGCTCTGTTCTTCCTGCACCTACCAGCCCTGCAAATCCTACAATTTCTCCATAACGGGCAGTAAAACTTGCATTACTGAACAGTTTCGTATGAGAAAGATTTCTGGCTTCCAACGCAACTTTTCCGATATCATGTTTATTTTTGGTATAGAAGCTGGACAGTTCACGTCCTACCATCAGACTGATCAGATGGTCTCTGTCCGCTTCTTTTGTACGGATATCTCCCACCATTTTTCCGTCACGAAGTACCACAATCCTGTCGGTGATCTCGAACAGTTCCTCCAGACGATGGGATATATAAATGATTCCGATATTCTTTTCCCTGAGAAGGCGGATAATACCAAAAAGAATCTCCACTTCTCCCTGTGATAAAGAAGAAGTCGGCTCATCCATGACAACTATCTTCGCATCCGCAGATATCGCTTTTATGATCTCTACCAGCTGCTGCATTCCCATGGTCAGGCTTCTGACCATCTGATCTGCTCTCAGGTTCAGATGCAGGTCATCGATCAGCTTCTGGGTCTGCCGTTCCATTTCCGCCACATCTACCAAACCGAATTTATTCTTCGGCTCTCTGCCAAGAAAAACATTGGCCGCGATCGTTCTGTCGGGCACCAGCACAATTTCCTGGTGAATAATACGAATTCCGTTTTCTCCTGCAACTGCAGAAGAATTAATGTTTCTGATCTCTCCGTGGATACGGATCTCTCCCGCATCCGCTTTGTAAATCCCGCCGAGTATTTTTATCAGCGTTGATTTCCCGGCGCCATTTTCGCCAAGAATTGCAACTACTTCTCCTTCATCAACAGAAATATCCACACCGTTCAGCACAACATTTGAGGCAAACGCTTTCGTTATATTGCTCATCTGTAACAATTTTGTTTCACTCATATTATGCTTCCTCTCATTATTTTTTAAAAAATGGGCGTTGCTGTATTCACGCAACGCCCGATTTTGTCACAGCCTTTTAACTTTCAGCCAATTCCGTCTGTACGGATGAATTTCTTATTCTGCTGCGTCAGCCGCTTCTGCTGTCTCTTCTGTCGCTGCTCCGTCAGCCGCTTCTGTTGTTTCTGCTTCTGTCTCGGCTGTCTCTGCCGCATCTGCTTCGTCTGTTTCTGCTGCAGTGTCACCTTCATCCAGAGAATCCCATGCATCCAGATCATAATCATCGATATTATCTGCTGTGATGCTGTAGGACTCAATAGATGTATTGAACTCGATCTCTTCACCATTCAGAACTGCGATTGCTTCCTGTACGCCGAGATATCCCATATATGTCGGTCTCTGTGCAGAAGACTGAACCATAGTACCGTCTTTGATCGCATGTTTTCCAATGGGAGCTCCGTCCTTGCCGAGGATATCGATCTCGCCGGTCTTTCCGGCATCTTCAACAGCCTGTACAGCGCCCAGAGCTGAAGTATCATTAATGCAGTAGATTACATCAATATCATCATGTGCCTGAAGCGCGTCGGATACAACGTTGAAAGAAGTTTCTGTTGAACCCTCGCCTTCAACTACCTGTACTTCTACAAATGCGTCAGGATTCTCTGTGTTCTCCTCAATTCCCTGCCAGAATCCGTCTACATTGATAATGCAGGACTCGGCGGTCTGCAGATGCACGATCAGGATATTCGCTCCATCAGGATGATTCTCTGCAACCCACTGTCCGGAAAGGTATCCGAGCTGTGTATTATCGGAAGCAATAATTCCGTCTACCAGTTCGTAATCATCTTCTGTGATCACGTTGTCAATATTGATAACCTTTACGCCCGCATCTTTACATGTCTGAAGAACTGTCTGAGCCCCTGCAGAATCGTAAGGGATATAGATCAGAGCGTCAATTCCGCTTGCGATCATATCATCAATCTGAGACGCCTGCTGTGTGGGGTCGTTCTGGGGATCAAAATAGATCAGTTCACTTCCTGTTTCATCGCATGCCTGCTGAACACCGTCAAGAACAGCTGTAAAGTATTCATTTGTCAGCGTATAGGGAGAAAAGCCAATGGTGTAGCTGCCACTTTCTTCCGCTTCTGCCATTACTGTAACACCGGAAACCATAGATAATGCCATTGCCCCTGTCAATAAAGCTGCAAGTATTTTTTTCTTCATAAAATAACCTCCCTTTGTTTATTTGTTCGGAATTGGCCGTTTCCTTTTTGTTTGTACGAACATGTTAGCATATCGATTTTTATAATTCAATATCATTAATTAACAATAATAATTATATTATTTTGTGCATTTCTTCTTTTTAATGTTCGTTTTTTGAAGATATATTGTTTGTTTTTTGTACTATTATTTACGTTATTATCATTGCAAATACATTGTTTTTTACTATTTTAAGGAAATCTGAAATGTTCGTTTTTTACATATAAATTGTTCGTTTTAGTTTCGATATAAATCTTTTTTTATCCGCACAAAAAAAGAAGCTTCCGAATGTTTCGGAAACTTCCTGCTTCTATTTCAATGTCATCTATGTTTTGTATTGTTATCATTTTATTCTGCAATTATAACATTTACACGGTGTCTCTTCATCAAAGTCATTCCCTCTTCATCAATCTCAGAATCTGTAATCAGGCCGTCTATCTGTGACAGACTGCCAAATTCATTCAGATCATATGTATTGATTTTTGAAGAGTCTACAAGTACATACACCTTTTTTGCCACAGAGAAAATAGAACTTTTAAGCCGCGCCTCAGGCGAATATCCGTCATACAGTTTCCCGTCTGTTCCTACCGCAGCCGCACCGATAAAAGCAATGTCCAGCTGATAATTCTTCAGTTGTTCCTCAGCTACCGGCCCGGAACTGCAGTTGGTGATCCGTATCATATCTCCGCCCAACATAATAACTGAAAGATTGGCAAACTGCAGGGCATGTTCAGCCACCTTCAGATGATTGACAACGACCACCGCCCGTATCTCCTCCGCCAGATAATTCAAAATTATCCTGGTAGTGGATCCTGCATCCACGAAAATCCTCTGACCGTTGCGGATCATAGTCGCAGCCAGCGCTGCAATTTTCTCTTTATTTTCTCTGTGAGCAATTCTTGCTTCATCAAAAGAAATCATTCTGACAACAGGCTGATTCCCCAGTTCTGCACCTCCGTGAGTCCTTGTGATATTATATTGACATGCCAGGAAATTCAGATCCCGTCTTACGGTCATTTCTGATATGTCAAATCTTCTGGCCAGATCGTTCACTTCCACCTTATGCTGCTTCTGAAGTATATCCAGAATAGCCAGGCATCTTTCACTCTTCTTCACAAAAGTACCTTCCTTTTCACACGTATTTACCTGGCTTTAATTATAACATTTACATACACTTTTTCAAGAAACTTTTGTAAGAGCCTGTTATTCACTTATGAAAATTCTGGTAAAACTCTGTTTTTCCATACAGCACAGTCCATCTCACGCTCCTTTACCCTTCCGTCTGTTTATATCGGGCCGCCGTGACGGCCAGACAGAAGAAAGCCGCCCCGAATACGATCTGGATCCCTACCGCCTGAAGCACCTGGTTCCTGGCTGTTTCTGTCATCACAGAAAAATCCGTCAGAATATCATTGGCTTTTTCGTACCAGTATACAGGGAGAAACCGGCTGATTTTTTTTATACTGCCGCTCATCACATCAAGAGATACAAAGGTTCCTCCCAGGAAACACATGCCAAGAGAAAGTATGTTTACAATCCCGGTCAGCGCGTCTCTGTTTGGCGAAATGGTTCCTGCCAGAAAAGCTACGGAAAGAGAGCAGAACAAAAGAGCCAGCGTGTTCAAAATATAATATCCGACATTTGTGCTTCCCGTCCAGCTCTTCCCATAACATACCGCCGCTCCCAGGATCAGAAAAGCCCATATCCCGATCCCAAAAAGAATCATACACAGCATACCTTCCAGTTTCTGTCTGCGGAGCGGAACGGGTGAAGCCATCATTCTTCTGTTCAGTTCCTTTTTCTGGAAGCTCCACAGAATATCTCCCAGAACGAAACCGAATACTGCCAGATAAAGATACGGCATGTATCGGAAATAATAAATATAGTCTTTATTGTCTCCTTCCACACTTTTGTCATCCGCCAGCTCCACGCGGACATTTTCTCTGTTTTTCATGGCGTCTGCCGTCTCTTCTTCCGTAAAACCGGCCTTCTGATACACTGCCGCGTTATTCAGGAAACTGTTTATCTGCTGATCCACATAGATCCCGGTATAGGAACCGGGTATCATCGTTACCTCCAGTTCTTTTCCTTCGGAGATACACTTTTCATAAAAATCTTCCGGTATCCGCACGATATAGTCCGCCGCCCTGTAATACAGTTTTTCCTGAAGCACAGAAATCTCGTCGTCAAGCTCTGTTACCTGGTGTATACCGCTCAGATATCTCACCAGTGCTTCCGCCAGCGCCCCGTCGTCGTTATTGATAACGCCTATCCTGACTCCCCGCATCTGATACATTTCTGTATCCGCACTTTTTGCCGTAGTCTGGAATAAGATACTGAACGCAAAGAATATCGCCAGATAAAAACAGATCATCAGCCTGTTACTTTTTATCACCTTTATATATCCTCTAAATACTGTCATATCGTACCCTCCTGACGACCAGAACCGATACTGCCAGCATTGCCGCGGACATAACGGACAGTGTGATCAGATCCCGGGCATACCGTGACGGATCGTCGTATACATTGATGCAGTAGAATGCGTCCGCGATCAGCGCAGCCGGATTGAAACGATTGATGACCGGAGCATACTGATCCACGATATACTTCATCTGGGCAAACATGAGTCCTGCCAGGAATCCCGCAGTCATAGTGATCCCCAGCATGATCCCGATTTTTATCTTTTCCTGCCACTTGCCGATGCTGAGCACTAATATTCCCAGGGAAACACCCATGACGCATCCTGTCAGGATCACCAGCAGCATTTCCGGCAGCCGTCCCTGGAAGTCCAGTCCCAGCACCCAGCGCAGATACGCCAGCAATACGGCTACATTCAGAAAATGCAACAGAAAGGAAGAAAGCAGTTCCGTCAGGATCATGGCCGTTCTGTTCATGGAGGAAGCGCACTGTCTTGCCGCCAGGGGACTTAAGTTGGCCTGAAGCCATCTGGCCGATCCCTGGCCGATAAAGCACCCGTAAAGACAGGCTGTCGCCACCAGGGCATAGAAATAAGAGGCGTTTCCATCCGTAGTGCTTCCTCCAAGAGATACCTGCCGCACCATATTCTGGTTATCAGCCATTCTCTCCAACGCCGTCCCCAATTTCTCCGGGCTGTTCTTCATCACATTTTCTATTGTCTTTTTTCCGTCAAAATAACTTTCCAGGATACTCTGAAGAACACTCTGGGACAGTCCGTTTTTGTTCACCTTAAGATAAGGTGTGTCCGCCGCGTACAGGATGCCCTCTATCTCCTGCTCTTTCAGCGCCTGCTCTGCTTCCCGGGCCTCCATTCTTTCCACCTGAATCGTACCGTTCTTCTGCAATTCTTCCAGGAATTCCAGAAATACCCGGCTGTCTTTTGTTTCTTCCACCACCGCCGCCGGGATTGTCTCGAAATCCGCCTCTTTCACATTTCCGAAGGCAATATAAAACAGAGTTCCCAGAATAATGGGAAAAATAAAAGGCCAGAAAAAGATATTAAAGTTTTTCACTTTCCATATGATACTATATTTGACCAGATGAAACATAGCCTCTCCTCCTCAGTCCCTAAGCTGCGTCCCCGTTATATGAAGGAACACATCGTTCAGTGTCGGCTGTTCGGAAAATACTCTTCCAAAATGGATTTCCTGTTCCTCCAGACAGTGCAGGACTCTTACTAGATTATGTTTTGCCTCCGTACACTGAAGTCTCAGGATCCCGTTTTCATAATCCGCCTGAAAAACGTGTGGAAGTCCCCGAACCGTCTGAAACTGTTCCTCATCCAGAACAACACCCTCTATTGTTATCTTTTCCCCTGTTTTTATCATACCTGTAAGCTGCTCCTTTGTCCCTGACGCAATGCATCTTCCATGATCCATGATCGCAATCCTTGTACATATCTGTTCTACCTCCTCCATATAATGGGAGGTATAAATAATCGTGGAGCCCTGGCGGTTCAGTTCCATGATCCCTTCCAGTATTCTGTTCCGGCTCTGGGGATCCACCGCCACCGTAGGTTCATCCAGAATGATCAGTTTCGGTTTATGGGCGATCCCGCAGGCGATATTCAGCCTTCTTAAAAGTCCGCCGGAAAGTTTCCGCGGTCTCATTTTTCTATGCTCTTCCAGCCCCACGAAACGGATCGCCTCGTCCACCAGCTCTTTTCTTCTTATTTTGTTTTTCACATAAAGCCCGCAGAAATAATCTATGTTTTCATACACTGTCAGTTCGTCAAATACCGCCACATTCTGAAGTACGATCCCCATGTCCTTTTTTACCAGATAATTGTCAGGAGCCATCTCCTGTCCAAAGATCCGGATCATCCCTTTATCATATTTCAGAAGAGCCAGCATACAGTTGATCGCCGTGGTCTTCCCTGAGCCGTTGGGCCCCAGCAGGCCGAAAATCTCTCCTTCCTTTACATCCAGATTCAGATGATCCAAAGCCACAAAAGAGCCGTACCTTTTTACCAGATTTTCTATGTGCACGAGGCCCTCTGCCCCGGC